>Ga0207658_10000528_pt1 | contig 34939 bp, 23 predicted proteins | sample KBSS33metaG_FD_184322 | JGI IMG/M metagenome (GOLD analysis project Ga0207658, IMG submission 184322) | Switchgrass rhizosphere microbial communities from Kellogg Biological Station, Michigan, USA - KBS S3-3 metaG (SPAdes) (version 2) | ecosystem: Host-associated > Plants > Roots > Rhizosphere...
GCCATGCGCCAAAAGCGCTCATCACCCGCATAAAGGTCGCCTTGTTCCATCGGCTCGATCTGTCAGGACGCGCCAAGCCCCCTCCCACTCCACCCGCAAAACGGCCCCTTACGCCACAACTGCTACTCAAATTGTGAATCCCGGACAGTTGTGGGGAGGTAGCGGGAATGACACGCTCGATTCCCGCGGAGGGAATGACACAGTCACTGGCGGTACGGGCAACGACCTGCTCCTCGAGACCGATGGCGACGACACCTATGTCTGGAACCTCGGCGACGGCGACGATTACATCAGCGGCGGATCAAGCAACGATGGATTTAATACGATCCAGTTCGGCCCGGGTATTACGGCCGCAGATCTTCGCTACAGCTATGCCAGCAGCGTTGGCGCGGGGTATGGCCTGAAGATATCGGTGGCAGGCCAGTCGGGATCCGTCACGATTGATTATCAGATGATCAGTCCCCTTAATGAGCGGATCGATCGCATACGCTTCAACGACGGGAGCGTTCTGACGCGGGAGCAATTTCAGAATGCGGCGATCGCGCAGGCTAGCACGTCTGGCGATGATAATATCTGGGGCAGCCTTGCCAACGAGACCATCTCGGGTGGGAATGGTGATGATCTCATTGATCCGCGCGGGGGCAACGATGTCGTCATTGGCGGCAATGGTGATGACACGCTGATCGAGAGTGATGGTGACGACATCTATGTCTGGAATCTGGGCGATGACGACGATTATATCAGCGGCGGTTTCAGCTCAGATGGCTATAATGTCATAAAATTCGGTCCCGGAATTTCGGCGGAAGACCTGCGTTACGACTATGATAACAGGATAGCCAGCGGGTATGGTCTGAAGATCAGTGTTGCCGGCCATTCTGGATCGATCACAATTGATTATGAAATGGTCAGTCCTCTCAACGAGCGTATTGACGAGCTGCGCTTTGATGACGGAACTTCACTATCCCGAGAGCAATTCATCGCCGCCGTGATCGACCAGAACACTACGACTGGTGCCGACACCGTCTGGGGCAGCCTTTTTAATGACACGATCCTGGCCAGCCTCGGCAAGGACACTATCGATGCGCGGCAGGGCAATGACTATATTGCTGGACAGGGCGGCGACGACACCATCGTCGAAGGCGATGGGGACGATACGTACGTCTGGAACCTCGGTGATGACAGCGACTACATCATCGGCGGTAGCGGGTCTGACGGGTTCAATACAATCCAGTTTGGTCCCAGCATCACTGCAGCGGACCTGCGTTACGGCTATGATAACAGGATCAGCGGTGGATTCGGCCTCAAGATCTGGGTTGCTGGCCACGATGGCTCGGTAACGATCGACCAGCAAATGAACGGACCCCTCAACGAACGCATCGATCAGATCAGATTCGATGATGGCAGCATATTAACGCGCGAGCAGTTTATGCATGCGGTCGTCGACCAGGCCGCGAGCAATGGGAAGGACGACATTTGGGGAAGCCTCCTCGATGAGGCGATCTATGGTCTTGACGAGGACGACAATATCAATCCGCGCGGTGGCAACGACAGGGTTATCGGGGGAAGCGGTGACGATGTAATTCAGGAGAGTGCAGGCGATGACACCTATGTCTGGAACCTGGAGGATGATGACGACCTCATCAAGGCGGGTGGAAGCTTTGACGGCTTCAATACGCTAGAGTTTGGTCCCGGTATCACCGCTGCGGATTTGCGATACAGCCATACTGATAGTAGCGCCTTTGGCCTTAAAATTGAAATTCCTGGCGACGACGGCTCGATCAGGCTGGAACGACAGCTGATTGGCGGCGCGAGTGAAAATATCGACCGGATTATATTTGCTGACGGCACCATATTGACCCGGGAGCAGTTCCAGAATGCGGCGTTCGCGCAGTTGGCGACTGCAAGCGGCAATGATCTGTGGGGCAGCGCTGGCAATGACATAATCAATGGCGGCGGTGGAAGTGACGATATCGTCGGTCGTGAAGGCAATGACACCATCACTGGTGGTTTGGGCAACGATACGATCCGAGCTGGCGCGGGTGACGATATCGTCACCGGCGGCGCCGGGAATGATACGCTTGTCGACGAAGCTGGCGCCGACATCTACATCTGGAACTTGGGTGACGGCGATGACGTAATAAGTGATGTCGGCGCCACAAGTGGTGTGGATGTTCTTCGGTTTGGAACAGGCATTGCTTCCACAGATATTCGTTCCGTCTGGGTCGATGATGGCGCTGCCCTTAAAGTCACCGTTGACGGACAACCGGGATCGATCACGCTGAAGACCCAGATCGAGGAGCTGCAGTTTGCTGACAGCTCGGTGCTTGGATTTACTTATCTTGTCGAGATGGCAGGACCAAATCCATCGGCGCTAAATCCCGTCACTGGCACAAGCGCCGGGGAAACATTGTTTGGTACGTCTGGCGCAGACCGCATCAACGGAAAGAATGGCGACGATACCCTGATCGGCGGCGACGGGGGCGATGTCTATGTCTACGCATCCGGCGATGGCAACGACCAGATTTTCGATGAAAATACAACAATCGGTGTCGACCAGCTTTGGCTGACCGACCTCAATCCGGAAGATGTATCGCTTCGGCGGGACATCAATCATCTGTTCGTCAAGGACAACAGTACGGGGCAGGAGATCCGGGTACAGTATCAATATCACGCGCCTTACGATCAGGGCATTGAGAAGATCAAATTCGCCAATGGCGAGATTTGGGATCGGACTCGTCTTGACCAGGAAGCGTGGTTCCAGGGCACAAGCGGCGGCGAGACGATCGAAGGCACAAGCGCTGACGATACCATCAGCGGCAATGGTGGCAATGATACGCTGCTGGGCTGGAACGGTAGCGATACCTATGTCTATGCCTCGGGCGATGGCAGCGATGTGATTTTCGATGACAACACGACCGGCGGGGCCGATCTACTAAAGCTTGTCGATTTGGCTCCCGGGGATGTCAGCCTGCGCCGCGATCAATCGCATCTGTATGTGAAAGATATCTCCACCGGGCAGGAGATCCAGATCCAGTGGCAGTATCAGGCTGGTTATGATCGCGGCATCGAGCAGATCCGGTTTTCCGATGACACAGTCTGGGATCGCACACGCATTGATCAGGAGGCCTGGTTCCGGGGAACTGCAAGCGTGGAAACGATCGAGGCGTCGAGCGGCAATGACACGATCAGCGGCGGTGCCGGCGATGATACGCTGCTGGGCTGGAACGGCAGCGACACCTATGTCTACGCCTCCGGCGACGGAAATGATCAGATTTTTGATGACAACTCGACGGGTGGCACGGATGTCCTGAAGCTCACCGACCTCAATCCCGAAGACGTCGTCTTGCGCCGGGATAGCAATCATTTTTACGTGAAGGACAAGAGCACAGGTCAGGAGACGAGGATCCAGTGGCAGTATCAGGCCGGATATGATCGCGGTATTGAACAGATCCAGTTCGCCAATGGCACAGTGTGGGATCGCGCGCGCCTGGATCAGGAGGGATGGTATCGTGGCGGCTCTGGCGCTGACTCGCTAATTGGCTCTGCCGCAAACGAGACATTCCAGGGGGCCGGAGGTAATGACTATCTCGAGGGCGGCGCTGGAAGCGACATCTATGTCTATGCTTCCGGAGATGGTGCAGATGATATCTGGGATGCGGATTCATCCGGGGCAACGGATGTCCTGAACCTGGTCGATCTCAATGCTGCCGATGTGACCCTGCGCCGTGATGGATTGCACATGTATGTCAAGGACAACAGCACTGGGCAGGAGACGCGGATCCAGCACCAGTTCAATACCCATGGTATTGAGCAGCTCAAATTTGCTAATGGCACTATTTGGGACCGTAGCCGACTTGAGCTGGAGGCGGCCTACCGCGGCACTTCGGGCAACGACAATCTTATCGGGGGATCCGGCAATGAAACTTTCGTTGGCGGCGCCGGCAATGATTATCTGGAAGGAAATGGCGGTAGCGACACCTATGTGTATGGCTCGGGTGATGGAAATGACATCGTCTGGGACGTGGATTCTACTGGTGCAGTGGACATCCTGAAATTTGCGAACCTCAATCCTGGGAATGTGACCCTGCGAAGGGATAATCTTCATCTCTATATTAAGGACAACACGACCGGGCAGGAAGTGACCGTCTGGCACCAGTTCAACACCCATGGTGTTGAGCAGATCAAATTTGCCGACGGCACGGTCTGGGACAAGACCCGGATCGGGCAGGAGGCATGGTATCGCGGCACGACGGCTGGCGATTCTTTTGTGGGCACCGCGCAGAATGAGACATTTCTGGGTGGCACCGGCAATGACTATCTCGAGGGTGGTGCCGGTAGCGACACCTTCATCTATGCTTCGGGTGATGGGGCTGACGATATCTGGGACGTGGATTCCGCTGGCGCGATCGATATCCTGAAGCTGGCCGACCTCAACCCCGCTGACGTCACCCTGCGCAAGGATGGTGTGCATCTCTATGTAAAGGACAGTACGACCAACCAGGAGTTTCGAGTCCAGCACCAGTTCAATACCCATGGTGTCGAACAGATCCAGTTCGCCAATGGCACCGTCTGGTCGCGCACGGATATCGAGGTTGTCGCAAATGGCGGTCTGGTCCTGAACGGCGGCAGCGGCAACGACCTCCTTTCTGGCGGGTCTGGCGACGATCTTGCGCGCGGAAAGGGGGGTAATGACACCATTGATCTCGGTCTTGGCACGGATGTCGCGGAATTTGCCGGGCTGCAGACGGATTACTCGCTGGTGACATCGGGTGGCACGATCACCATCACCGATGATCAGCCAACCGTTGATGGCGATGATGGCACGGATACGCTGGTGAGCGTGGAAACGGCGCGGTTCAAAAACGGCGCCGAGCTGAATCTGGCGGCGCCGATCGTCCTCGACCTTGATGGCAATGGTGTCTCGCTCGTCGATCACCGCCGGTCGTCAATGCGTTTCGATTGGGATGGAGACGGCGTTGCCGAGCGCACCGGTTGGGTTGGACGGAAAGATGGCTTCCTGGCCTACGACCGTAATGGCGACGGTAAGGTCAGCAGCGCGAATGAACTCAGCTTCCTGGATGATAAACCAGGCGCTGTGTCCGACCTTGATGGGCTTTCGGCCTTTGATACGAATGGCGACGGCATATTCTCCTCGGAAGACGAGAAGTTTGCTGACTTCAGGGTCTGGCGGGACGCGAACGGTAACGGCAGGAGCGAGAAACGCGAGCTCAAGAGCCTGGAGCAGGCAGGCATTGCTTCGATTGATCTTCAGCGCACGGCTGTCGATCAGGAATGGGCCTGGGGCGATAACGTCACCCTCGCAAAAGGATCGTTTACGCGTTCCGATGGCAGCAAGGGCGCTGTGGGCGACGTCGCTCTCAACTATTCCAACGCTCAGGGCGCGCATGCGGCCTCGCTTGCCGCAAGCCAGCTCGCAGAGGCGATGGCGGCTTTCCGCAATGACAATGGCAGCGATCAGCTGAGCTGGCTCCATGATCAGCTGGAGCATCGGCAGCCGACGTTTGTCGCGGGCGGCTCGTTGCGGTGACAGAAGAAACGGCGACACCGAGGGTACGGCATGGCAGATGCCGTACCCCTGATAGGCAGCGACAATACAAGTGTTGCAACTGATTTAAGGTAAGCGGCTATCGCCAGACCATGAATATGCTTCTGCACTGCCGTTGCCAAATGAAGAAAGGCAGTGGGGCACATGTCTCAACACGAAATATTGATAAGGCGCTGGAGCAGTCGCACGAGATTATTCTTGCGATTGACCTCGGTCATTATCGCAATGGCATGGATCCCAGCCCATGCCTCCACTTTTGATAAGCCACTTGGTGAGAGGCGGGTTGGCGCGGCAACGTCGCCAAGGGCGGTATTGCTCGCGACACGAACGCCTAAAGGTCGGCCTTCATTCCTGACAAAAGCTGCAGCCTTATGCGCTTTACCGCCTCTTCAGTCAGGCGCGGATTTGCTGCTCGTCTCGACATATGGTGGCGATAGCCTTTCAACCGTCTTCGTCGGAGGTCCGGATTACGTGACCAGCACGATAGAGGTGACGATTGAACCGGGAGACCGCCCAATTTATCTGGTTTTGAGCTCTTTTGAGTCCGTGATCTGGCGACTGGACGGGGCGATCAATCGCGTCGTGCAGGTGGTGGTAGGCGGTTCAACCGTTACGTCAGACGGGCATATCGCGTCGGGGGTCGTCGGCATCAATCCAAAGACCGTTGATATTCTGGCTGAAGGTTGCCTTCATTATCCGTCAAATGTGCGAGAGGGTGATACTGAGCCTTTGAGCAAAGCATTGAATGAGGCAACAGGTCGGCCTCCCTTGGCTGTTGCGAGGTCATATGATGCCCAGAAAATTCTGCTCCCGAGCGGCACGATTGTCAAAGCGACGAAAGTCAGGCCAGACGAGACGCCAGTGGTGCCTTCCGGCTTCAATGCCAATATCTGGCGAGACGCTTTGAGTTACTGGCCAGGAGGTCTTGAGACCATCAATCCGCGGTCTGTTGTAGCGATAGGGCTGGTCGGACCCTATGTCGTACTGCCTTCCACTGCCGGGCTTGCGCAGCTGACTGGATCAGGTGTGCTCAAATGGAAATCTAGCGATATTATCCCATTCACCATCACACGATCTATTCCCCGACTGCCGCCCGGGATGTCTGGCGCGCTTTCGACGCTTTTTCTCCTGGCAAAGGGCGTCCCATTTCCGAAGGGCGAACTGGGGAGCAGTTGCATCACGTCAGAGGAAACAGGAGAAACAACAGGCGAATCCTGTGAAATGATACGAAGGCAGAATGCCGCAGAGCTTGGCGACCCATCCTATCGCTATCCTCCATGGCCACCCAGGCGGGTGCCGGCGACAAATTTACCTGCTCGTCCCTCCGTGGCGCGGGGCCTTTCGCCGAACACACCAACACCTTGGATTACGAATGCCGACTATCCGCCCGATCTCAGGGCGCAAGCCATTCGTGGCATAGTTGCGTTTCGCCTTCTCGTATCGCCGACTGGCAAGCCGTCGCAGTGCACAGTGATTGCGTCCAGCGGAACGCCACGCCTCGATGACCTGACGTGCCGCCTGATGATGCAGCGGGCAAGCTTCAGAAATGCACAAGATGCAGACGGTCGTCCGATCGCGGCCGAGTATCGCGGTCGCGTCGCTTGGGCGCCATGATGACCCTCGCGATGTGGTGATTTGAGTGGGTCATAGGAGGGCCCGAGGCTGCTTATTTCTTTTTCCCGACGAGGATTTTACATTCGATCTGCTTTTTACCGTCCGCAGCCTGTTTGTAACACTTATCCAGCGGCTGGCGATTGGCATCGGCAAGCTGCGCGGCTTGAACGATCTGCCGCCAGCTTTCCGGATTTGCCGTTCCCATCAATCGCGCACCTGCATCCCACCGCGGCATATCCAACGCTTCCGCAGCGATCTTCTCAGGCATCAGCCAGCTGGCCGGCAAGGCGCGGGCAATAGGGCCATTGAGCGTGGTGAGGAAGAGCATACCAAATAAGCCGCCAGCGACTGCAACGCCCCCAAGCCAATAGTCCTGCCGCTCCACATCGCGCGCGGTCCGCATCATATCCTTGAGTTGGCCAATGGCTTGCTCATGCGCATCCTCGGCTTTCTTTAATCTGGCGTGATCCTGTTTTCGCGCCGCCTCGCCAGCCAAGCTAATTTCACGGCCTAAATTGTCCGGCGTTAGGCTGAGCGCCGGACGTTGGATCAGGGCGCGGTAGGTCTCCATCATCACCTCGCCATGTTTGACGAGAGCACCGAGCGTTTCGCTGTAGTCCGGTATGGCGATATCGGCTCGCTCGGCGGCCAGTCGCTCAACCGCGCGGCGCATCAGGGCAATTTCACCGCGTAACTCCGAAAACGCCGCCATGGCGGGATCGTCCTGTGGGTTCGGTACATTGTGCTGCATAATTTACTCCTATCGGCTGAGGCCAAGGTTTCGGCTGCGGTTGAAGTCGGCCATTTCGGTAAGATCGCGACTGAGCCCGCCGCCGCTCGCGCTGCGGCCAAGGCCGAGCGCATGACGGCGGTTGCGCAGGAGCGATTCCATCTGCGGGTCGCGGTGGAGCGCCTTCGCCATGCCGTCCATCTCCCTGGCAGCGATGCGTGCAGCGCGGGTATCGCCCTCACGCTCTGACACATCTTGCTGACGGCGCAGCACCTGCCAACGCTGGACAAAGCGGTCGGCGCGCAGTTCGGGATTGGCGCGAACCTCAGCCTCGCGCGCCATCGCTGCCATGGCGGTTTGGCCCCGCCCGGCCGCCGCTTCGCGAACCAGGACCGGCTGAAGATGGAATGCCGCGTCAACATCCTGGACCGCGTGCGGCCGGATCCGATCCACATCTGCCCGCGCACGTTCAAGATCTGTCTGCTGATGCAGCAAGGTTGGCAGCGCCTTTTCCTGCATCATGTCGATCGCGACGATTGCGCGTGCATAGCGCTCCACCGCCTTGCGGTGGCCGGCATGCTCGGCCTGTGTTTCCAAATCCGGGGAAGGCAAGGCTTCGAGGGCAGGGGCGGGCCGGAAACCGGCAAAGATGTTGCGTGCCTTCTGTACGACCTCGCGCATGCGCTCGGTAAAGCGGATGCCGCGCCGTTCGGCATAGCTGCGCTGAAAGGCAGATGCAGGCTCAGTTTCATGGCTCGGCACATAATCGCTCGCCATATCTTTCGGTCGCTCGCGCGACAGCGTCCGAACCAGCCTGGCACTGTCAGCAAAGTCATCCTGTCCGTAATGAAGCTGGAGACTGTCGCGATGCCGTGACATGGCGACATAGGCAGAATGGCTGTTGAGCCCTGGTGTCGCCAATATATGCGCTCGGTCGACCGTCATGCCTTGGGCTTTATGCACGGTCGCTGCATAGCCATGATCGAAGCTGGGATAGTCTTTGACGTCGAAGGCGATTGATCGGTCACCGTCGAGCCGCACGGTAAGGCGGTTGGCGCTCGCCTGTTCGACTGTTCCCAGCGTGCCATTCCTAACGCCAAGGCCGCGATCATTGCGGAAGAACATGAGCCGATCGCCGGGAGCAAATGTTCGCTCCCCACGCTCGGCGTGGATCGTCACATCCTCGCCAAGCTGCGCTTCCGCGCGCAGGCGTTCGCGCGCCAGCATGTTGAGTGCACGCACCTCCTCATTGGTATGGGTCAAAATGATGCGGCTTTGTTCTGGATAGTCCCTTCGCTCGCTGTCCCAGCGGGCGATCAATGCTATGCGTGCAGCTTCGCGGGTTTCGGCGGCGTGGACCATGCCCTGAGTTTCATAGTCGCGCACGGCTTCGCCGGTTCGCCCGGTTGCCAGATGACGGGTTGCATCCCGCTGCCAATCCTCGGTCTGGCGGCGGATATCCGTGATCTCGATTGCGCCATGGCGCTCGGCGAGCGCGCGAAACGCAGCGCCTGCTTCGATGGCCTGCAACTGCTGCGGATCGCCGACCAGCACGACCTTGGCTTGGGCGCGCTTGGCTACAGACAAGATCCGCTCCAGCTGCCTTGTGCCGACCATGCCCGCCTCGTCGATGACGACGATATCTCGAGCCGTCAGAAGATCGCGGTCCTGAGACCATTGATGCTCCAGGGCAGCGATGGTGCGCGAGGGGATGCCAGAGCCGGTTTCCAGATTTTCAGCAGCGATGCCGGATAGGGCAAGGCCATGCACCTTTTGGCCTGATTGCTCCCATGCGTCACGGGCAACACCAAGCATCGCTGATTTGCCGGTTCCAGCATAGCCGGTGACCAGTGCAAGATCTGATTTGCTCACTATATGCTCGAGTGCGGCGCGCTGGTCTTTGCCCAGCTGCAGCCCACGGGTCGCGGCGGTGGACAAGGCTCGCTCCAGCGCTGCCGCAGATACCTTGTGTTCATGATGCTGCGAGAGCCTGCCAGCAGCGTCATCCAGTCGCTGTTCGGTCTCGAGCATGGCGCGCGATGTGAAGCGATCTTCGCCACGACCGTCCTTGCCAAGCAGGACGAGGGTAGGGGAAGCCTGAACCGCTGCGATCACCCGGTCATATTGGTCCTTCCCGTCACTGTGTCGATGCACGAATATGGCAAGGTCCCGGCGCGTAAATGTCGATTGGCCATGGGTAATCCCGTCAAGCGCCAGGTTTGGGTTGGCGATGATCTTCTCGCCATTGCGCCGGGCGATCTCCTGATGCTCGGCGATCCGCTCCAGCTCGAGCCGGTGGCTTGTCATGCGCGAGGCGGCCGGACCCAGTTTATTCTGCGGCTCGAGATCAATGCCCTGCGCTTCCAGAGAGCGGTGATCAACAGACGCATCGATATCCAGTTCTGCCAGCCGCACATTGACATGGGCGGCCCAGGCCTCCCGCCACCGCTCGACGAGCTCTGTCCGGTTCCAGTCACGGACTTTGGCGCCAAAGCCTTCATCGCCGTCCGGGCCAACAATCTCTCTCATGGTCAGCATGACATGAGCGTGGGGTTTGGGTAATCCGTCGGGCGAGCGATCCCAATGCACGTTGAGGTCGGCAACCATGCCGTGCGCCACAAAATGTTCGGCCACGAAATTGCGCGCCAGGTCGATGCCCTGAGCTTCGCTCATCTCCCGGGGTATCGCGAACTCCACCTCGCGCGCCAGTTGGGCATCCTTGCGCTTCTCGATGGTCTCGACGGCGTTCCAGAGTTTTTCGCGATCCCGCCAGTCTTCCGGCGCGCCGTCCGGCAGCATGACCTCGCTATGGACGACGCCCGCCTTGTTGGAGAAATCATGCGCGCGATCGAGCCGTGCATCATGCAGGCGCGAGGCCGAGCGATAGGCGGCCGAGGCCAGCGCGCTCGAGCCATTGGCGCGGGAGATGACTTTGACGGAAAAGTGGTAGATCGCCATGATGGCCATCCATCTACACGGCAAAAGCCACGTCGGCACGACGTATAAGCGCGCCCTTCCACGAAAAAATCCTGGAAGGGATGAGGGGGTGTCAGCCTGTCTCAGCGACCCTGAAGCAATCCGCGGAGAACAGCATTATGTTGGCAGCATCACGCTTTGGATGGAGACCCTCATGCGCAAACCCAAGGATTATGATTCGGAACTGAAGGCGCTTGCCGACAAGGCGAAGGCGCTCAAGGATCGCCGCGTGCGACAGCTTGGCGACCTGATAACGGCGACTGGCGCGGACACGCTCGATGCGGACATATTGGCAGGTGCTTTGCTCAGCGTTGCAGAGATGAAGGACAGTGCGACGAAGGAAGGCTGGCGCAAGCGTGGCGCGGCCTTCTTTCAGGGCAAGACGCGCGGGGCTCCGGTCAGCACTAATCGAAACACAGGTCGCTTGCCGCAAAGCGACAGCAGCACGCCATCGGCTTGAAGCGAAACAGGCACGTACGGACATGCGGGCATGGATGGTTGAGCGCAGGGCGCGGACGCGGCAGTTGATCGAGCTTGGTGGCCTTATCATCAAAGCCGATCTGGTCGCGCTTACCGATGATGACCGGGCCGTCTTGCTTGGGCTGCTTGAAGAGGCAGCCAGCAAGCTGCGTGGCGAAGAGCGTGAAACCATGCTGACGCTTTGGCGACGCCGTGGCAGCCGAGCCTTTGCGGGTGACACATTGCCGCCCGAGGGCTGATCGGCCATAGCGCCAGCATGGACGAGGACATCGCAATATTGGTACAAGCGGAGATTGCCTGCGCGCCGGTCTGGATCCGGCGCGATCTGCTGTCCGCGGATCCCCGAAAGCGCATGGTCGCCGAGGAGACGCTGGCGGCGCGGATCAGTCAGGCGCTGCTCCGCGCAAAGGCCAGTAAGGAAAAAATCTGAAAGGCGCCCTGTACCACGGAACCGCCGGTCTGGCCGGCGATTGGAGAGATAGCTTTCCTGCTTTCCTGATCGAGGCCTATCCGTGCTGTCCTATGCCTCTTTGTCGAGCATTCCTGCTGCGCTCATGATGTTCGGTTTTGCTGTGAGCATTGCGACGCCTGCGTCTGCAAAACAGAATGGGAACACTATTTCCGTCGCCTGTGCAGGAGGCCGGACCTTTGCACTCCAGCTTACCGCGCGTCGGGCCACGGTAATGCTTGATGGCCGGCAATTGCGTCTAACCCGCAGTTCATCGACATTGGGTAAGCAGTATCGTTCGTCAGATGCAGCCCTCATTATCGATGGTGATTTTGTCGGGCTCGTGCTTGAGGATGACCTCGCCTATGAAGACTGTCATCTCACCTGATTGCGGCGGGAGATAGCCTGCCGCCATCACGCTGGCGATCAGGGGCGGAGTCCCGCCTCGCCTGCCAGCCAGCGCGAAAAGGAAACAGGTCCTTGGCCTGTCAGCGCGCGAAACATTCGGCGCACCCCGCGCAGAGGTGGCTGTGTGCGGCGACAGGCTTCAAAACGCATGCGCAGCTTCTCTTCCGCCCGCCTGATATGGTCATCCGCGCCTTGGTGGGAGAAGCGTCGCATTGGCTCGCCCTCCATGTAGCACCAGATCATGCTGAGCCCCTCAGCGATCATGGCCTCGACGCTTTGCACATCGATGGCGAGGCGATCAGCAATCTCGTGATATCCGAGACCGACATGCACATGCATGAGCCACACCGCCCGGGTTACGATCGGGAGGGCGTAAATGGCGCGCAGATGGTGTCGCCGGGAGAAGTGTCGATCCTTTCGGCGCCATCTCATCGGGCAATATGCCATTCTCTCCAGCCACGGGGGCGTGGGTGCCCCGTGACATGATGCACATGGTCGAGAAGCGCACGCAGAAGCGCAGAGGTATCTTGCGTTCTAAAGCCGCCATCGGTCGCCGAAGGGCTATCCAGCGCTGATGGCGCATTCCATGTCGAATAGGGCGTCAGAACGTCAGCGAGCTTTGCCATCTGCAGGCAATCATGCCCGAGGCCGTTTGCGTTGGCGTAAGCCAAGGACTTGGAAACCTGAAGTCCGATATGTCGCGCGCACCAGTTGTCATCGAAACCAACGTCGAGAAGGTGTGAACTCAGCGCCAACTGCGCGACGATGCCCGCACGATACAGTAGCTGCCGCATAGAATCGGAGGGGGCGTCCTTCAGGCTCCTGAAGAACCCCTCGGCATTGTGATAGCGAAATCGGCTGAGCGCGCGTCCCGCTCTGCTGCGACGGAGGACGATAGGGCAATCGCCGGTCTGTGTTTGGGAATGGATAACGAGATGGGGCAATGAAGAAAGCGAACTGTTCGCAGAGATAGCTGCAACCGGCGTTACACTGAGAGCGGCGAGCATCGCGCGGCGCGAAGCCACAGGTATGACATCGGACATTTGCATCTCCGTTTCGTCAGCCGTTTCCTGAAAGGCTGTAAAACCTTGATTCGCGCCGATCATTGACAGGTCAGCTCAAACCATTCAGCCCTTGCATCAGTATACGGTAGCGTTTATTCAATAAACGATGTCGTATAAAGAAATAAACGATAGCGTCAAGCGCTTCTTCTTGGAGATTGGGAAGAGGGACGATAGCGACGGCGCTATGGGACGGCCGCCGCTAAATATGAAACCGACCACCGTTCGGCTGTCAGCAGATTCATTGCGGCGTATCGAGGCTTTGGTAGGAAACCGTCGAATCGCGGCTTTCATACGAGAAGCGGTTGAACAGGAACTCGAGCGTCGTGAAAATTCTGGCAAGGATCGATAAGTCCCGTCTCACAGAGGCAAAGTGCTGCGGAAAATTCTCTAGGATGTGTAACGAAATGAGACAGCCCTGAGTAGATAACAGTCTCCAAATAGTCTCTGTTTTACCATGTTTTTGTCCCAGTACGTCCGGATGCATCTTGTAGAATACAAGGATCGAGCGCATCTATCCATATTGATCCATTCTTCTCGGTCTCGGGCTCTTGCAAGACCTCGCTCAGCATTCTTATCTCTTTGTCGGGTGACCCCTGAACCCCGATTAAAGGATCATTGCTGTGACTGATAAAGAAAGGATTATCCGGATTAACACTGTCCTGGCTCGCACTGGGCTTTCACGCTCAACCATGTACCGCAAGATCGCCGAAGGTACATTTCCTCGACAGGTGCCGATCAGCGTCCACGGCGCGGGTTGGCATGAATCTTCAGTCAATAACTGGATTTCAAATCCTGCAGGCTACGCTGCCATCGTGAAGGCTAAATCAGACGCGCGTAATCTGCTGGGGCTAGATGACTGGGAATAAGATGATTTGCGCGGTGCATGGCTTCTGCCCTCGCTAACTTGCGGGCGAAGGCTGCCAATTTTTGACCCGTAACAGTGTCATGATAAATTGCCTTCGCACGCAATTTGCTCAAGTTGTGTGTGACTATGACGGTCCGCATTTAGGCAGAGCTTGGGACTTTCCAGAATGGCAGCTTACCCGAACAAGTTTAGCTAAAGCCGACATTCGCAACACACGAGCTATCATTTTTGCGGCGGCATCGGTGTGCGCTTAGAGTTGTTCGTAGAGCCCGCACTTGGCTATCAGCGCTGCCTGAAAAAGGTAAGCGGACCGGGAATTCAGCGGATTGCACGCCCCCGAATCCCGACACCTGCAGCCTTTAGCAGCCGCTCCCGCCTAGCCAATCCATAAAGCGACGCAGCCAGTTCGGCCTTGCTACTGCCTCAGCGACCAATACACGGGCCTCTGCCTCAGGCGTCTGAGCTTCGGCTGCAACCTGCGAATCCGGCTCAGTGCCATAGTAACGTGCCTTGGCGCGCCGGTCGCGCTTTCGCTCCGCCTCGACCTGCCTTTCCGACCAAGGTGGCGCCACGATTACTTTATTCTCGCGGATGACGTAATGGGATCGGCACGGCAGCGTCCAACTCCCGACTGATGGATGAAGCGAGATTGTCTCGCCATTGTACCTGATGTTCCAATCGGTCGGCGTAAGCGGTGTCACGATCTCCTCGCCACAGCCGCAGCAACAGCTGTGCGCCACGCTTCCGTATTCCATCGATACGTATAAGATGCCCGGCTCCAACGGTTCCGGAAACGCCTCTACGAACCGATGCTCAAGACAGTCGTACCGCATTATGACTGATCCTCGTTAAGCAGCATGTTGCCATCCAGCGTGTAGGTCGAGTGGTGCTCACCCTCGAGATCGCAGTAGAAGCCGCACAGCTTTTTCCACCTGATGACCGCGAGCACAGCATTGAGGGCGTTGAGATCGGCAACCTGGATATTCGACGCATAAAGATCCACCGCGCCGCCGCCAGCAAGCGGAATCCGCTGCACCGAATCCGCCTTCGCCCGTTGTTCCGGGGTGCTCGTTGTCACCCTAAGAATGCCCGCCAACCCGGCTTCACCCAGTTCAAGTCCCATGCCGATGTCGATGAAAGCGACACCAAGCTGGCTAAGCCGTTCGACGATCGCAGCCTTTGCCTCTCCGGCATCAAGGCTGAGAAATGCGAAATCGATCCCTTCCAGCAAGTTGAGGTTGGCACTGGTGACGGCATGGGGTACCGCCATGATGCCACGGTGCATCCGCTCATAAATACGCTTGTAATAGTCGACTTTGAGCGGGGCATCCCGAAGTTCCTCTAAGCTGGGAGCTCCAGGCGCCCGGAATGCGTTGTGCTGCAGGAACTCGTCGGCATCGAACAGGCGGATCTCCATCACGGGGGTCTTTGCCACCATGTCGAGAATATAGCTGCCAGAGCCACCGAGGCCGATGATAGCGACCCTCATCCCGGAGAAACGGGCGGTTAGCGCGCCGATCCCAACCCGATCCGATGCCGTTTCCACATAGTTGAAGACGCAATCGGCGTCCTCTTCGTCGTCAAGTGCGCGATAGCTTCGCGCAGTCGCAGTTTCGTTGATTACCGCCGCAGGGCCCGCAATGATCGACGCATAGGTCGTCATCTTGTGATAATAGTCGCTATACCCCTCGGCCGGCTTGCTGGAGAAGGCATGCTTGGCCGTGAGCCCATTTCCAAGCTGGAAATGGTGAGTTTGGTGTGCGATGGCCGCGATGGCCGTGCCGTCTGCATGGCACGGATATTCACCGTCGAAGTGAATGACATGGGTATCCGGCGGCCGAGTCTGATCACCAGCCAGCGCCAAGCTGGAAATGAGGGTGCCTCTGCGGACCGAACGGTCCGCAGCCACGTATGGAACTTCGCGCATCACGAGGAACCCCCCGATCACCTGCACGAAATAGCCTTCTTCGCGCAGCCGCGCGAGGTCGGAGTTACGACTGAACAGTGCGCGTGACATTGAAAACGCTCCCCTTCTTGACTTCAATAGTGCCGCCTGCCCCGAGTTCGCCTGCGTGGGGCTTCGAAGCCGCCTTGCGGTAGGTCATGGAGAAAACGACATTCGGATCGTGCGCGCCCGGAAAGGCGAGTGCTACAATCTGCTCAAACGAAACATTGGCCTGGGGCACCGTGCGCTTGCGCGTATTGACGATGATCTCGATCTCCAAGGGCGGCAGCGCTGCGGTGAAGAAGCGCTCGATGCCAGGCTCATTGAGATCGACCAAGTCATGCGCCCCGATCAGCCGATCGGTGCCGCCACGAACCTGGAGATAGACCCCTTCGCCCTCGCCGGGCTTGGCGAGTTGTGCGAGGACGTGCCCGCTGATGCTCGGCTTACCCCACCGGATCTCGTCGTCGTTGACTTCGAGCTTGAAATCGCGATCCGTGAGAAACGCGACGAACTGCTCGGCTCCCTTGCCCCGCAGGTCAAACTGCTCACTGAGACGAACGTCCTCGAAGTCGCCCGAAGCGAGGATCGCGAAGAGGCTGTATCCGCGACCGGGTTCGAGCCCAGCAGCTTCCAAGATCTGGCTGCCGACAGGGATGGGGTCGGGAATTAGAAGAGGCTGGAATTCGAGATTGTCCTGCGCGAAGAGAATGCGGTAGGCGGCCGCAGGACGGAGCGGGCGGTCGCTCCGAATGGCGTCACCGACGTCATCGAAGTCGCCATGATCGTTGGTAGTCATTGATGGAAATCCTTTCGTTCTGGGCCGGTTCAACCGGCTACGAAAGGTCAATCGGTGTCGGATCGGCGAACCGGAAAGGCAGCGTCAAAAAACTTTTGACAGGCTGCCAGCAGGGATTTCACCGCACACGAAGCACGTAGGACAGCGCGGGCACACGCGCTGCGTCGGCTTAGATGGGAACTGTCCTGAGCGGATGCCGGAAGCTGCCCAAGATCTGGTCATCGCCGATCGCCACAAGGCGACGGATGCGGTCGAGGAAGCGCAGTACCGGTTGACCAGACGCCGGCGCGCAATGACGAGCTCGCAACATCAACGCACAGCTTGGCTCAGGACGCATTGCCGATGTCCACTCGGGAGATAAGGCCGGCGATCGGCTGGTGAACCCAATATTCCCTGCAGGGCCGGCCAAACAGTGCATCCAGTGCCTGGCCATAAAGTGTCACCTGACCAGCGAAACTGCGCAGGCGATCTTCGTCGACCTCGAGCGATCCGGGGAAGGACTTATGGTCGATAATAACAAAGCCCTCATCGTCTTCGAGCAAAAGGTCGATCCAGCCCGTGACGACCTGCTCGCCGCGTAGTGCATAGACCGGCCATTCGCGCCGTGGCCGGGCTGCGGGAAACTGCGTCTGCAGAAAATTGGCGAGACGGTTTGAGGCCGTCACAAGATCCGCTGGTTTAAACTGCGTTACGGCCCAGCGATCAAGCAGGCCCTTGGCTGTTTCAGAGCGCCATTGCGCCTCCGCCCGATGGTCGTCACACGCCAAGAACCGATGGGTCGCCTCGCCGAGCGCCGTTATGTCGGGATTGCCTATAAGCGCAAGGCGGTCGCCCAGACGGTGCTGGTTCCCGATCCTGACAGCCCCGGTCGCAAATGCGGCACTCGGCCGAACATGGAATGGCAAATGGACGACCGATTCTTGGTGGGGTGGCGCATAGTCCAAGCTGATTGTCCGGGGTGGCTCGAACAACGGGTCCGGCTGGGCGCTAAGCGGGATGGATGCGCCCCCTACAGCGCAGGCGTCGGGCGACAATGTAACAAGGGGAGCGTCCTGCGCCGTCCGAAGCTCATCGAGCCAGTCGGTTCCGGCCGCAAGCGCCAGGCATAGGTGATCGCGCGCGCGGGTCATGCCGACATAGAGGAGACGGGTTCGCTCGTGGCGTTCGGCCACAGCCGCGTCGATGCCCTGCTGCGAATTGTCGGCCGCGTCATAAAGCGCGATGTCTTTCGACTGGGCGCCGTAGGGGCGAGGCCAAAACCGAAGGCGGCGACTGGCCAGCGGATCGGCGGGGTCGGTCTGTCCATCCGTCTCGACATGCAGGTCGAAGGGACTGCCTTTCACCTTATCGTCGAGGTCCGTCAGGACACAGATCGGCCATTCAAGCCCTTTGGCCTGGTGATAGTTGAGGATGTGGATGCTATCGGGATGGCGGCTCTGCGGCTGCTTCGCCTTGTCCAGCCTCGCAAGCCATGTGCACGCGCCCGCCAAGGTCGCCGCCTGTCGTTCCGATCTCCGCTCGTCCTGATAACGAACGAGCAAGCCACGCAAGGCTTCGATATTGGCTGAGCGATCTTCGGCCATGCCCCAGCGCAGGACCGCGGACTGAAGACCAGGGATATGGACTATCGCGTCGAGCATCTCCGTGGGCGTAAGCTTCGTGGCGCTCTTACGCAGCGTGTTGAGTGACTCGGCAAAGGGCATTTCCGCCGCGAAGGCCTCGCGCTTGTCGGGCGTGAAGGACGCTTCAAGCCATGATGCGTCCGCAGCGGTCAGGCGCATGATCTCGGCGCCCGCGAGCGTGTCGGAGGGATCCGAGACCCAACGTAGCGCAGCGGTCAACAGTTCGACCTCAGGCTGGTCGAGCAGACCATCACGACCGACGGTGACTTTGAGACCCTTGGCTATCATAGCCGAAGCGAGCTCCAGGACCTGGCTGTTGTTGCGGCACAGTAGCGCAATATCCCCGCCGCGCGCAGCGCGGGTCGCGGCATGTCCCTTGTCTTGTATCGGCCATACATCACCGCGCACGAGGAGGCCCGCTACGCGCGCGGCCAGCAACGCCGCCCGCTCCCCCTTGTTCTTCCCGCCCATTGCCCAGACCGACAGCGCCGAAGCTCCAGCCTCCGTCGCGGGACGGGCGAACCGATCGAAGCAGATTTCTTCCCGGGTCATACCGAGGGCCAGGAAATTGGGTTCAAAGGCGGCATTGACGAAGGCGCCGATGTCCGGCCTGCTGCGCCAGGATGTCTGTAGAAAATGGAGCTCGCCTGCGGTGGTGGCGCAAAGCTCCTTCGCTGCCGCCTGCGTCAAATTGGGATCGGCGCCGCGAAACCCATAAATGGATTGCTTGGGATCGCCGACCCACAGATTCTTTGGCGATATCTGTGCGAGAGCAGTGAAAATAGCGATCTGAACGGGACTGGAATCCTGATATTCGTCAACAAAGACCGCCCCGATCCGTTCGCACAAGGCATCATGGTTGGCGGGGTTGCGCAGGATATCCAGTGCGAGCATTTCCTGATCGATGAAATCAACTAGCCCGCGCTCAAGCTTGTAAGCGGAATAAGCGTCCATGCAGGTCGCGGCGCACGCGAAGATGGCGGTGATGAAGCCTGCAATGTCGTCGCGAAGCCTGGGATGCGCAGAATGCGCTGCTGCAGCCGCCATAACATCGGCGAACAGATGGGCCTCGCCCTTGACCTTGCCCAATTTGCTGAGCTTTGCCCAAGCTGACCAGGCGATCGGCTCGCGGCGGGAAAGGGCGGGCAAGAGCTCCTCAATGGCGCCGAGATCGTCCTGGCTGCCTTTCTTTAGGCCCGCTCGGCCAGGCGATTGGTCCTGCCAGCACTGTTCGACCGCGACGCGCAAGGCTTCATCCAGCGCTTCGGCGCCCACGCCGTCTGCCCGCGAGGGAAGGAGGGCAAGCAGCGTATCGACCGAATGTCTGGCCGACGGCGCGAGGTCGTTCGGCGCAATGCCGTTCGAGCGCGCCCTGTCAACGATCAGGCGGACATAGTCCTGCCAGCCCTTTTTCTCGACCCCGCCTATCGTCCGGCTTTGCGCTTCTATGCCCATGTTTGCGGCGAGCGGCCTGATTACATCCGAATTATGCGCCAAGACCTCGCCGATTGATCGTGCGAACACAGCTTTCTGCTGTTCGTCGGGAATGATCTCGGCCACCGGCGAACGTCCCAGGGTAAAGGCGAACTCCTCGATCAGGGCGCCGCAAACGCTGTTAACCGTACCAATCCGCGCCGCCAGCATGGCTGCAGCCAGGTCCGCTCGACCCTGTCGGATCAGCTTTTCCCGAATTCGCCCGCGAAGTTCGGCTGCCGCCCGTTTGGTGAAGGTCGTGACCAGCAGCTGCTGTGGCGCAAGACCGCCGACAAGGTCGTTGGTCACGCGATCGACGAGCGTGGTCGTCTTGCCGGTTCCTGCCGAGGCGATGATCGTGTCGACGCGGTGCCCGGTCCAGTCGAAAAGCGTCATCAGCCCAATCCTCTCTGGCGACACAGCCTTGCATAATCGCAATATCTGCAATTGGCCTCGCGTTCGATCTCCAATGGCGCTCCTAGCACATCTTCGTGGCCCTCGACGCCGCGAGCGATGAGCATGCCGTCGGCGGCAAGCGCGGTCAGCCGACGCCAATCGCGAAGGACGCCGTCCCAGATGTCGGGCAGGCTGCGGGCGCCCGCAACGGACCGACCGATCAGGCCCGAGCTTTCAAGCGTCGCAAACTGGGCCTGATTAAGCAGAAAATAGCCGGCCCGGTAAGGGGCACCATCGGCATAGACCGCGCCGTAGGTCGCGAGCTGGACAGCTGCTCCTGACCGCAGTTCATCAAGGCGGCCCTTGGCATAGCCCGTCCATTTGAGGTCGATGATCACGACCTCTCCATCTCTGTCCCTCGCCACAAGATCGATAGCGCCGCGCACCGAAAGCGCATCTTCGAAATCTCGGCTGATTTGGAGTTCCGTTCCTTCGACCTCCAGTCCATTGTCCTGCAAAGTCTCCGCCAAGGCGGCAAGGGCTTTCGGAAGTCGACTGCGGGCTTCCGAAAGTTCCGTTGCGAGAGCGGGATGCCGTAGCGGGGCTGCCAGCCTGTCTATGAATATGTCGAGACGTTCGATCGCCATCGCTGCGACGGCATCGGGCGGAGGCGGAGCGCCGGGTGTGAATATTTCGCGCGCGAGGGCATGCGCCAGATTGCCGATGAGGCGTTTTGCGTCGGGTATCGAACGAACATGGCCAGCGCGCACCCTCGCGACATGTCTGAGCGCCCATTTCAGCGGACATGCCAGAAGATTTTCGAATGCTGTCGCAGATTGCGTCCGCTCAGCGAGGAGGGTCGGGTAGCCGGCCGGCGTTCGCCATTGCGGCTGGGGCGCTGGCACCGAAGAGACTTCTACTGGCACGCGATGCATTTCGCTTCCGGCCAGGATGAGGCTGCTTTGGGACAGTGCGTCCTCAAGACGGATATGGGTCGCGAGCCGGTCCAGTGCGGGCGCGAGGCGATGCGCGAGCGGATGCATGGCGTCTTCAGATGCTTCCTCCGGCCCGGCCGAGATCAAGAGGATGCGCTCACACGCCTGGAGAATGGCACGATCCCATGCCGCGCTTGCAACGCGTCCGGCTCGGCCCTCGTCTGCGACGGGGACCCCGGCATGCTCAAGTTCATGCCGTTCCGCGGCCGACCATGGTTGACGGCCTGCTCCTTCGCTCGTTGCCGAGAAATTCCACCAGACGAGCGTGTCAGCCGGGGCCCATACCGCGCCGGGATGGGCAACCGAATGCCAGTGCGAGGCTTCCGCGATGGCCTCGAGATTGTTCTCGCCGATCGAGAGCGTTTCATCAATGATGCGGTCGACAAGATTTTGCCCGATGAAGGGGCGCTCAAGCGCTACCAGAGCATCGCGCACTTCTTCAGCGAGGCGTGCCGTGGCGTGCAGAAGGGGATCCTGCGCAATATTGTACCGCGCTCGGGCCCAGTCGCGAGTGCGATCGCAGATCGCAAGCGCCAGTTCGATGGGAATGCCCTGTCGGGGATGCGCCAGCTGTGGGTCCGCCCAGGCCCGCCACGTCTCCATGCGCCGCGTCGCCTTGGCGATTGCTGCATCATCGTCTCCGGCCGCCGCCACTTCCGCTGCCTCGACGGTTTCCCAGGCCGTGACCCATGCCGCGCTTCCGCGACCGGGGGCTTCCTCAAGCGCATGCGCCAGATGCCGCGCGGCACGAGGCGGGATCGGCGAAGCGGCAAGAACGAGTAGCTCCATCAGTGCCTCGGCATCGAACGGCGACCAGATCGTTTTGAACCCCAGCAGCAGGAGCTGCAGCGACCCGCGGTGACCAGATGCCGCGCTGCGCCCGATCCGCGGCTGGCCCGCGAGAGCCAACGCTTCATCAAGCAGATGGGTATTCCCGTCTTGCGCGATGAGCAGTGCGCAAGCGGAGCCCCGCGCGCTGAGCCACTGGGCCGTGACTTCGGCGGCCAGCAGCGCGCTAGACGCGTGGGCGATCGTAACCGTGCCATCTGCTTCGCCGCTGACCTCCCTGCCCCCGACCATCCATCGTTGCAGAGCACCGAGCGCGGTATCCGCCGGCGCCGCCGTGGTCGTGGCGAGCTCCTCGATGATGACGCCACTCGCAGCGAGTGCGTCGATCAGGCGGCCCCAACCAGGCGGCAGTTCCCGTCGCGGATCGATGAGGCGAATTCGGTCGACAGGCAGCTGCGGTTGATCGGCGAGCCGGACGCAGAGCTGGAAGAGGCGATCGGCAGTTCCGGGAGGCACGCGACCTAGCGTCTGCTCGAGGCGCGCAAGATCAGCGAGCCGCAGTGCGTTCCAGACGCCGCTTCCACTCCATCCCGCATCAACAAGCTCGTCACGCCAGCGCAGGATTGTCCGGCTCGTGGCCCAAGGATCGACCGCGAACGACGATGCCCAAAATGGCGGCGCCCCTTCCAGTCGCTGGAGCTTTGCCTGGATCGAGGCAAGACGGACCACCTGGGACGCTCTGGGAGATCCGAGGCCCAAAGCGGTCTCCAGTATGTCGAGAAGGCCCTGGGGTCCCAAGACAGGCGCGCCAAGCCCGCCCGCCGATCCGCCGCCATGGCTTGGAAAGGCGCCGGGATCGGCATGGATGCCGAAAATGATGTCCATTGTCAGCATGATGCCTCCACCCGCCCTGTCGCATGCAAGACCCAGTCTGCCACGGCACGGGATGGCTTGGAAAGATGGTACAACATAGCGATTCGTTTCATTTTGGTGTGCATTCAGGCGGCGTGGCGGGTCCCGGAAGCATGACAACCCAACGGGCAGGCGGGATTGGCGGCCACTGCCGAATGACCTAATGCCCAGCTCTCGGGTCTCAGCGCATTGAGGAAAAGCTACTGGGCTCCGGCATGTCTGCTTTGAAGCGCGCCATGTTCGAGCGCGCGAGCCGCGAGAATGATACCCGAGAGGAGGGATATGAACGCTGCGGTGGGGATCAGAGCATGCGAGTCCTCATGAACAGGGTGAAGGCAGCCGGCGCAAGGCTGTGCTGGTCGGTGAGTTGACGATGACCTGAAAGGCAGCGCAAAGGCTTCAGCCCCCTGGAATGAGGCGGCCGGAGGGCACGCTGTCGCATATTAGGAGAGCAGGGCAGGCGCTGCACCGGCCCGCACCGGGCTTGGTTGGAAACTGACCCTGCCGCATCGCCTCGATCCGGGTGGCAACGGCGCGTTCGAACTGGCGAAGCGCGCTGGCGTCTGCCTCGACGCTATGACCCTGGACGCCATCGGCAAGGGAAATGCGCTCCAGGCGCACGCCAGGATCGTCCTTGGGCACGCGGATGCTGAGCAATCGCGTGGCCAACCCCACGACATCGTCAGGCGGCAGCGCCCGCGTTTCGATAACGCGCGCAACCATGCCCCCATCGTCCGAGACCATGTCATGCGCGCGTGCGGTAATGCGCGTTCCGCTCGCGAAGATCTGCACTTCGGGCGGCGTCGAAATGGTCATGCCCGCCAGGGATGCCGCATAGTTGCCGACGAGACGCGCCACCAATGCTTGTAGCGCTTCGCCGGGCGGCATGTCCGTGATGCCGGCACGCATACACTCTCGGGCGATCATCTGATCGATCGTCTCGGACGATGGCAGATGGGGAAGAGCAGCAAGTTCTGCGCACAGAGTTCGGGCGACGCTATGAGCGGCGCGAGACGGCGACAATGCCGCCGATCCGCCCGATCCGATTAGATGACGGTAAAGAAAGCGCCGAGGACAGCTCATATAGTCGTCAAGCTTCCAAGCTTCGATTTCCCAGCTCGGCGGCAAGGTGATATCAACATCCGGGGCAGTCGTGCGGGGGATCGAGAGCGCAGGGGAGAGTTCGCGCCTGTCGATCAACGCACCAAGTCGTTTCACGAAAGAGGATTGCGGGCGCTCTTTCGTACTCCCGCGCTTCCGCCGAGCACGGTAAAGATGCAATCGCTCCTGCGCGCGCGAAAGGGCTACATAAAAAAGGCAGTCCTGCTCTTCCAAATGGCTTGCAAGCACTTCTTCCTGCGCAGTGCCGCGTGCCGCCACGATAAGACCTTCGGGTGGCGGAAAGCGGATTGCCTGCGGCTCTCTGGGCATGGTGTCCTTGTTAAGTCCCGGGAGATGCACGCTGTGGAACTGCAGCCCCTTGGCGCCATGGATCGTCATGAGCCTGACCGCATCGATACCCTTGGCCGCCGCCGGTAGCTGGCGGATATTTCGATCTTCCCCCAAAGCAAGGAGGCGTCGGATTCGGGCGATCAGATCCTTAATGCTTTGCGTATGTTCTCGCTGGGTGCGCACGAAGGCCATGAACTGCCATACCGCCATGGCCGCCGCCTTGCCGGCCGGATCCGTGCGCGCGGCGAGCCGTGCTGCGATCCTGGTTCTGTCGAATAGCAGCTGGGCAAGAATGGAAAATGGATGGGAAAAGGGGTTGAGGCCTCCCAGCACGCGTGACAGCGCAAGCAAACTCGCCGCGCCGTCGGGTGTCAGCGCGCTGGCAATCGGCGCGGGATCATTGATCCACGCCGGCGTCCTGCTATTTTCCGTCCTGAGCTGAGCGATGACCCGTTGAACATCGGGCATCGGCATCGCAAACTCGGGAGAGCAGGCGGTGCGCACGAGCGCTGCGGCCCATGGGTCTGTCAGCAGCGATAGAAGGGACAGCAGATCCTTGACCTCGCCGCGTTCGAAGACGCTGCCGAGGAATAAAATGGGAAGGCCCAGACTTTCCAGCTGTGCGCCGTAGCGTGCAAGCTTGTCATTGCTCGAGACCAACAAGCAATGATCGCGATAGCGATGGTTCGCCGTAAGAGACTGCCGTATCCTTTCGGCAATCGCCGGAACGAAAGCATCGCCATCGGGCACGATCGTGAGATCGGGTTTGAAGCCGCAATTCCCGTGATGGGGGCCCAAGGGTTCATAGCGAGGAGGAGGGGGATCGTTCTTCGCGACCTTGATTGTCATCGTCTTGCCGAAATGCGAAACGAGCGACACGATTTCAGGCCTCGAGCGATAATTGACGACGAGATTGCTTCCTGTCGCGCCGGGGAAGTCGTGCTTGAACCGGGCCATGCTGCGCGAAGACGCGCCCCGGAAGCGGTAGATCGACTGCCGGGCGTCGCCGACTGCCCAAAGACCTTCGCCGCTGCCTGCGAGTATTTTGAGAAGGCGCACGCTCGCTTCGTTTACATCCTGATATTCATCGACCAGAATATGACTATAGCGGGCGGCGGTGCGCCGGGCGTCCTCGTCGCCTTCGAGCAGCTGGACCGAAAGCAGGATGAGGTCGCCGAAATCGACATAGTCCTTGTCGATCTTGAGTTGCTCATAGCGTTCGTAAACAGTGGCTATGTCCAGAATTTCCTCGGCCAAGCGCACCGCATCGTCGCGCGCCGCGCCAGCGGCCATCTTTTTCGCCTTCTCGAGCGCCGCGAGCCCAAGATCACGATAGGGTCCGGATGGGCACATTTCATCCTGCGCCCGGGAAATGGCGTCGAGTATCGGGTCGATAAGCCTCACGGGATCATAGCTGTCCTTGAGATGTTTGAGGCCGAACCTTGGAAGCTCATGTTCGAGCAAATCGATCGCGCCTGCGCGATCAAGCAGGCGAGGGTCGCGGCTCCGCCCGATACGGTTCCCGAAGATACGCAGTAGGTCGAGACCAAATGCGTGAAACGTACCGATCCACATCGCAGCGAACGCATCCGCATTATCGCCGGCGATGCGCTCGGAGAGCTCACCTGCCGCCTTGTTGCTATAAGTGAGGATGAGGATTTTGCGTGGATCGACACCGCGTCCAAGAAGGTGGGCGACCCGGGCTATCAGCGTCTGCGTCTTGCCTGTGCCTGGCCCCGCTTCGAGAAGATAGGCTTCTCCGTCATGGTGCGCGGCATCGGCCTGACTGCGAGTGAGCTTGGTCGATCGCTCGACCGCCTCCTCGCTTATCTCCGGGATCAGCAAGGCGTCGAGGAGCTGCTGCGCGACGAGACCGGGCGGTGCGCCAATCCTATTTGCGATGTCGGCTCCCGAGAGGTCTTCGTCCAGATGGCAGCGGCGCATAAAGGGGCGCGGTAACAGCAGTTCGCGTGCGAACAGGTCCATCTGGATTTCGCGGCGTTGGCGCGGACCATGTGCGACGATCCGGTCTTCGCTACCGGTTTCCGCGTCCGTTTTGCCCTCGATATCAACCTGGCAAGCGCCGGCGGCATCCCCGAGCAGCGCGTGGCCCAGTTCATGAGCGATCAGGAACGCCCGGTAAAAGGACGTTCCGGTGTCGCTGTAGAGAATAAGCCCGATGTCCGGGAGGAATTTAGCAAGCGCGCCGTCAAGCTGCGCCGCATTGGGTTCGATGGGCTCAGCGGCAAAGCCGGCGTGCTCGACCTCTGCGATAACGAATGCGAGCGGCGACCAGGGATCGGCTCCGCGCGTCAGCGCGTTCGCATGAATTGAGGCCGCTCGCCGCCGAGCGGCCTCAATAGCATCCATCAGTCGAGATCCGCCATGATCTGGGCCCGACGCTCCGGCGGCACCTGCGCCTCTATCAGAATTTGCTCGAACGGAATGGGTGACTGAATGGCCACGGCGCCGGTTGCCTTATATTGTGCGGCGAGGGTCGGACCCGCGCCCATGCTCGCAAGAAGATCAGCAACGCTTCCCTCGAGCGCGTCGGCCATGCGCCTCAGGAACCCGCCCGGGATCGTCTCAGGAATCGCGCGGCGATTGCGAATGGCGGCGATGACCTGACGCGGCACGTTCAGCGACTTGGACAGTCGACCATAGTCAGCAGGTCCCAAGACGGCAAAAAGATCCCTCGATCCGGGAGCTTGAGCCGGCCAGATCACGCTCGCCTTGTCCAGTGCGCCATCGACGACGGCGCGCTCATTCGCTCCGAGCATTCGAGGTTCATCGTCAAGCGGACGCGCCGCCTCGAATTCGAGATCGAGAAGTTCGAGCGCAAATTGAGGATATTGCGCAACATAGCGATGCACGGTCGTGGTTCCGTCCCTGTCGAGAAGAAACGCCTCGAGCACCTGCTCGAGTGTCATAGCCGCAGTCACAACTCGTCTCCCTCTACGGCAGCACGTATCGCGGCATAGGCCTTGTGCTTCCAATTGAGGATGGTGCGGGGCGTGGTCCCAAGCATACCCGAGATGCTGTGTTGCCCCTCCGCGCCGGTTCCGACCGGCAATCCCGAATGCATCATGATTATGATCCTGTTTTGTTCCGTTGGCAGGGCGTCAATCGCCGCCCACGTCCGAATTCGGAAATCTTCGTCGGCGAGACGCGCCGGATCGAATGGATCAAAGCTGCCCACCGACCGCTCGACCTCGGCCATGATGGCGGGATCATCAGCAATACCGACGGTGTCTGTCTCCTCGGCGCTATAAGCGCGGCGAAAGGCGTCACGGCGCAGATTGGCGAGCGCTAGATCAAAGCGGGCCTCCCAGATATCAAGGCGTTCTTCATATGCCTCAAGATCGGGGCCCAGCATCGCGACGAAACGGTCGAGCGCATATTCCGCGCGCTCGAGGTCGGCGACCGGTACGCTGTTTTTCGGTCGCTGCATGAGGCTTGCGCCTATGCGCTCGAGGACGAGGGCGCACCAGCGGTTATAAGCCCGCCGGTCTCGATTACGGCCAGCACGGCGCATCATATGAACGAGACATTCGCCTGGCAGCCATCCGGGTGCCGAGCGGCGCCTGATCGCGGCGCGCGCGAGAAGCTCGCCTTCGTCGATCGACATCAGGCCTGCAAGCAGGCGCTCCATGTCGGGAGGCCGCAGATACAGCGTCCCGTCTGCCTTGCGCTTGCGCAAGGGCTCGACCGCCTCACTTTTTCTCCCTTCAGATTGCGCCATTTTCCATCCTCATATCAGGCGATAGCCAAGGAGTTCGGCTTCGCCAACCAGGCAATCGAGAAAACATATCCGTATCGGAAATAACGACATGAAATATCTGGCGTCGCTTCGAAAAATCCGCACAGATTGGCGCCGAACGATCTACGAGGCGGTCGCGAGAAGAGGTATGAGAGGGCACCAGGGCATATGTTACATTACGATCGCACCGATGAGCCTGCCCCCGCCTGTCTGTCCGATGAGCGTACCGCGCGCGCCCGCGATATCCTGCGCGAGGCTTTCGCTCGCGATGCGGTGATCGCCGCACAGACCCGGATCGGCACCAGCGAGCTTCTCTTGGAAGACCCTGAATTACAGGCTGCCCTCGAACGGCTGTTTAGGGGCAAATGCGCGTTTTGCGAGCGCCCGGCAAAGACGCAGGCGTATCGCTTTCGCCCGAGCGAGGAAGCCGGCCCGACCTCTGACGCACCTGAGGCGTTCGCCGACAGGGCACATCTCTATTATAGCTGGCTAGCAAATTCCTGGGAAAATATCTATCCCGTCTGCGCCGACTGCCGCCCGCTCGAACCGACGGTTTTTCCAGTCCGTGGCAAACGCTGTCCTCTCCCCGAACGCCACGAGATCGAAAATTATGCGGACAGGCCGACAGGATTGTGGCGGGGAAAGATGAGGGAAGCGCCCTTGCTCCTCGATCCGTGCGGCAAGGATGATTTGCGATCCCATTTACAGGCTCTCCCCGGTGGACAACTCATAGGCTTGACCGAACGCGGCCGCTTCACGATCCGGCATTTCAACCTTGATCGCGACAATCTCCAATATGGCCGCCATGATGCCCTACAAACCTATTTCGAACGGCTGACCCGTGACGAACCCGAAGACATGTCATGGCTGTTTGCCTTTGCGGACATGGCCCACGGCGGCAGCTGGTATCTTCTTCTCTGCCAGCTGGCCAAAGCGGTCGGCAGCCAAGCCGGAGCGCGCCCGGCCCTATCCAAAACGCGCATCGAAGCATTTTTTCGCGACGGACTGCGCCGCGCGGATTTTCATGACGCGATAACGCAGGCGTTCACCGATATTTCGGCACGGGATGAGGCCCTGCCAGTCCAAGACAAGGTTTCTCGGCCACTTTCGAACAGTGCGCCTTATCCGATCGCGTTCCATATACGGGATTTCAAAAGCCTCGAGGACTTGGAAGTCTGCCTGCCCATGCCGGCGGTCGCCCCCGAGGAGGGCGAACCGAGCGGGGCCGCCCTCATGATCCTGGGCGAAAATTCGGCGGGCAAAAGCTCTATCTTGGAAGCGATCACGCTGGCTCTCACATCTAAAGCGGCGCGCGCGGAACTGTCCGAAAACGTCGGCCGCTTCATGCTCAACCCTGTCTATCTGGGCGGATCAGGCGCGCCACGGCGCGGCAGTATCGAAACGAGGTTCGAAGACGGCAGCGCCGAAGCCTTGGGCGTTCAGCCGGGCTGGCCTGTTCGCATCGGGAGCAGGGCACCAGAAGGGCAGTTGCCGCTCTTTGCCTATGGCGCGTTCCGGATGTTCCTCTCAGGCGACCGGCGCGGCGGCGTGACCGGACCGATCCGATCCCTCTTCGAACCTAGCTATGTCCTACCCAATCCTGAAGACTGGCTCGCGAAAATATATGATACACCGGCATTTTCCGAGGTCGCGCGCGCATTGCGGTCCATCTTGGCCATCGATCAGCCCTTCGATGTCATCGAGCGCAATCAGAACGGCGAATTCTGCCTTTCGGTTCTATCGCCCGGCGGTGGGAGGGCGCCTATCAAGATCCAGACGCCTTTCAAGGTGGTGTCGTCCGGCTTCCGCTCAGTACTTGGCATGGCCTGCGCCGTCATGCGGGGCCTTCTTGATCAGCAAGGATCCCGAAGCGCTACCCTGGCGCGCGCACGCGCCGTAATCTTGATCGACGAGATTGAAGCGCATCTGCACCCGCGCTGGAAGATGCGGATCATGACAGGCCTGCGCCAGGCCTTGCCGAACGTCATTTTTATCGTGACAACCCATGATCCACTCTGCTTGCGGGGGATGGCGACCCATGAGGTCATGGCAGTGCGTCGCATGCGCCGGCCCGATGCCGAGGGGGAGCAATGTGCGGAGATGGTGGAAGTCCTCGCCGAAATACCGCCCATCGATGCGCTCACGGTCGAGCAACTGCTGACCTCGGATCTCTTCCAGCTCTTTTCGACCGATGCTGCCGGCATTGAGGACAGCTTTGCTCAGGCCGCCGACCTTCTCTCTCTCGATGCAGCCGACATGACCGCGCAGAGCGCCGAAAAACTCAAGGACATGCGAAGCAAGCTGCGCGAACAGGTTAGGCGATCGATGCCGGTCGGCTCGACGCAGGTCGAACGCCTGATCCAGGAAGCCGTCGAAACATATCTCAGGCATCGCAGGATAAGCACTGCGCAGCAATTGATTGCTCTGGAGGCCGATACGCGGGCCTCCATCGTCGCGGCACTGGAGCAACTCTAGTGCGCCGTGTCGATCGCACTGTCATAGGGGCGCCTGCCAGCCTCACCGACAGCCGCCGTAGGGGAGCATTGGAACTGAAGCGCGCACGCACCTATTTTGCGCGGCGGCCACGTCCCAAAAAGGCTTTCACCTTCCTAGCTTATAAGGAAGATGACGTCCGCCATGCGCTCGAAGCCCTCTTCCACGGCAAATGCGCATATTGCGAGAGGCGCTACAATGTGAGCGGCCCGGTCGATATCGAGCATTTTCGTCCCAAGGGTAAGGTGGAGGAGGATCTCGGTCATCCAGGCTATTGGTGGCTTGCTGCTGTCTGGACGAATTTGCTGCCCAGCTGTCTCGACTGCAACCGTCGACGATTTCAGGCGACGCCTGACAGCTTGTCGAGCCTGACGGGCGTCTTGGAGATGCAGCGCCAGAACAAGCTGCAAAAGATCAAGACCGGTAAGGACGCATGCTTTCCCATCGTAGGTGCGCGAATGTCGGCTGAACCGCCAGCGGGCGGACTCAGCCTTGCCATGGCCGCAGAAGAGGCTCTTCTGATCGACCCCTGTTCCGACGATCCCGACGAACATATCAGTTTTCATATTGACCGACAGGATCCGCTCGGCGTCGTATATGCGGCCCCTGCTGGCGCTGGTGCAACCGGCACGCTGCCTGCGCTTTCCGAAAAATCCCGGGATGTCGAGTTCGCGGCGCGTCTTGCAGGGATCAGCGTGCGCGGAGCCGTCTCTATCCAGACCTATGGCTTGAACCGGCTCGCCCTGGTCCAGGAACGCACCCGGATCCTGCGACGGCTTGAGACATTGGGCTATATCGTAATCGAACTCTCCAGCGCCGCAGACGCTCTTGGTCAGCTGACCCTGAGCGCGGATGGCGATGTCGTTCTTCGGCAAAAGGCACAGGACCAGCTACGCGGCGTTGTTGCTCGCACGCTCGCCGATATTCGCGCCATGGCACAGCCCGATGCGCCGTTCTCGCGCATGGTGGCGGAGTGGATCGAGGCCTTCAAACGCGACATGGCGGTCTGAGCCGTGCGGCCGCTGCTCCGCCGCCTTAGCGCAGTGGAACATCATCGCAAGCTAAGCCGCCAGCCTCGAAGGCCAAACTGCATCATGTAGAGACGGGTTCGCATTAGACTGACAGCACCAATCGTGGACATAGCCCAGTGACAGCCTCCAACTTGCGTATGAAGCGGCGGCAGCTTTGTCACTCGCTACGCTTGGAACCGGACTGGCAGAAAGTCGGCCGATGTGAGCTCAGAATGCTGGCAAGCGGACGGTCGGCACCTGGTAATCGAAAATCGTGCCCTGAACGGCTGACATGGGTCGACCTTACTTCGGTGCGTTCTTTCTGTGGCCATCATGGCCACAGGAGAAGTGTCATGGGATTATCAGAATTTGATCCCGCTGCTCGCGAGCGAGTTTCGTGGAACGCGGGACGAAAAGTTGGCGCAAAGCGAGCACTCAAGCCGCGTCAAATCTGGGCCGTCCGTTTCTTCCTTGATCAGCACCGACGGCTTCGAGATCGAGCGCTTTTCGATCTGGCAATCGACAGCAAACTGCGCGGTTGCGACTTGGTGAAAATCCGGATCAGCGACATCGTTTGCGATCGAAAGATCCGGACAAGGGCAATCGTCGTCCAGCAAAAAACCGGTAGGCCGGTTCAGTTTGAGCTGATGGATGATGCTCGGGCCAGCCTCCTTAAGTGGCTTGAACTACGTGGTGGCGCGCTGGAAGATTTTGCATTTCCCAGCCGCACAGATCACACCGCCTACATGAGCACTCGGCAATATGCGCGACTGGTCGATGAATGGGTTACGGGCATTGGCTTGCCGAGCGAGGATTACGGAACCCATTCTCTGAGACGGACTAAAGCGTCGATCATTTACAAGGCGACCGGAAATCTTCGTGCTGTCCAGATCTTGCTTGGGCACACTAAGATCGAGAGTACGGTTCGATATCTTGGGGTTGATGTAGAGGACGCTTTAACCCTGGCAGAGGGCACAGAAATCTAACGCCAGCCGGCTCCCTGCAGCAGTGGGGAGCCGGAAAAGGCAGCCTGTCAGATTGCGACCATGATAGGACGTTCGGGGTGTATAGGCAGGCGCCCTTAAACCGTCATAGTTGCGGGCCGAGATCACGGTGAGGCATCGGATATAGTCGCTGCGGCCCTGCGGCAAAGCGCTGTCAATCTGCTCGTTGGGCAGCCAGACTGGGACGATCTAAATTGAGCCCCTTAGCGACATGGCCGTTTCCTTGCCCTCAATTAGCAATCTGAAATGGGGCGCGAACGACGCCAAATCGGCGTAGGTCAGCAAAAACCGAATATTGACGGATTGGGCGACAGCGCGATCATCGGCGGTGTAGGAATCGGTAGCGAGTTGAACAACTGCGCGTATCAAGCCACGAGCGTCGTAGGGCTCCAGAACAATCGAGATGTGGGGCTCTCGTATGACATTGCCGCTGTCGTCCCAATAGCCGCCTCGCAGGGTCGGAGGAGCCTCGGCCAGCAATGGATACGTCTCGCATGCATCCGCGAACTGCCGAAGAGTCTCTGACGAGAACCACGCTTCGCCCAAGCCAGTGAAATCTCCCGCCTCTCCACAGGCAATAAGTTTGCCATGCTCTTCGTCCTCGCGCTCGTAATGAAAGGTCACGAGGTTCCCATCGGCGACCGTGATGAAGCCCTCCTCCCAATGATCGTCATCCAACTTATACTGCTGAACGTTCCAGCCCTGCGGATGGTCGCGAAATCCTGGTTGATCACGCAATCTTTCAATCGCCGCAACGGCCGCTTCGTGCGAAGTGTAGGTCCCAATTAACTTGGGGTCATTGCCATACTCGTCATCCGACCGGACGTGCTGGAGGAGAAAGACCGAATCCATACTGCTAATCTAATCTCACACGCCACCTCCGGCAATCGGACGATAAAGGCAGCTAATTGGCATTTCGCAGCCAAAGCAGACAGTCGCTTACCCACCCTATTTGCTCGGAAATGGACCGATCTTGGCCCAAAGGGGCAGCGCAAAGCCGCCAGTCGCCTCCCGACCATTTGTTGCCGCTCATTGACCAAATGAACTTGCTTGCTTTCTGCCATTCAGTGAGGTTGTGCAACCAATGAGGGGATGCGCATGATTGATAGCACAATGCTGTTTTTTGCGGTTATCTTTGGCGGCTTCCTAGGCTATGGATTATGGAGCGGTGAGATGCCTATGCAGTTCGCTAATCCAACGCGAGCCAAACAGCCTGCGTTGTATTGGTTCGCAGCTGCCATTCACGGGTGTGCGATTACTCTTTGCTTAGTCCTAGCATTTCACCTCATATGACATGCAGCGTTCGCTAGCTCTCGGCAAACCGACCATTTATTGTCGTTAGGCGCTTGCGGAAACGCTACTGAGAGCAGACTAAACTACCAAGGCCTAGGCAGGATGAGAATATGCGACCTTTCGCTGTAACAGCGTTGATATTAGTCGTCGCAGTGATCGGTCTGTTGTCGAGCATCTGGGTATCAAAAGAAAATGGGCCCGACATAGCTAATCCTCAAAAATTCTTCGGATGCTACGGTTCTAAAGATAATAAAATTAAGATAAACAATAGTACATTGGCTTCAATTGACGAAAAAAACAGAACGAAAATCAAGAGATTTTTGATACTGAAATCTGATGAAACCATCAACACAGTCAACGATTTGTCGCTTAGTGCGGGCGGTGACGATCTACGCGTCGGCACTGCAACCACAGGATTTTTCTACAAGTTTGATAAGTCATCTAAACCACCCGCGTTATTAATACCCGACGACCACGGCAATGAACGACCTCTTTCGCGGGTTCCCTGCTGAACGACCGGTTTTGGAGCCATCGATCTGGAAAGAGGGCAGTCCACTAACCACCCAAATTGCACGAAAATGGACCATTCTCTTGCCCATCACAGGTGACTGACACCCGACAGTCGCCCGTCGACCATTTTTGGACGCAAAGTCTGTTAATCCGTAGCTGGACACCCGCAAAAACCGGTTAGTTCGAGGCGAATTTGTCCGAGGAGGGGTGCTCCCTCTGCTTTTCGGCTGTAGCGACCTGCCGCTGGTCTGTTTCCGGCTCTAATTTGGGCGGTTTGCCCCGGTTCTTCGGGATTCCAGGCAGAGTCATCCCATGCTTTCGCGGCGCTCGTGGAA
>Ga0207658_10000533_pt1 | contig 34674 bp, 22 predicted proteins | sample KBSS33metaG_FD_184322 | JGI IMG/M metagenome (GOLD analysis project Ga0207658, IMG submission 184322) | Switchgrass rhizosphere microbial communities from Kellogg Biological Station, Michigan, USA - KBS S3-3 metaG (SPAdes) (version 2) | ecosystem: Host-associated > Plants > Roots > Rhizosphere...
CGAGCTGATCCTGCGCCCGCGGCTCGAACAGATCGGCGAAGGCGTGGCGCGCAACGTCACCGCGATCCGCGCCGGCCTCGCGGTGCTGCCGGCCGCGCAGCGTGCGAGCTTTGTCGACGAGTTCAACCGCCGCGGGCTGGCCGGCGCGCGCGACGCACCCGAGCCTGGCCTGTCGCGCCCGGGACTGACGCCGCTGGAGCGCCGCTTCGTGCACACGATCTCGGCGCGCATTGCGACCGAGGGTGCCGAGATCGTCTGGCGCCGCGAGGCCGGCGGCAGCCTGGCGATCCGCCTGACGCTGGAAGGCACGCCGTACTGGGTCGTGCTCCCCGGCGTGCTGCCGGCGCGCGAGTTCACCGGCACATGGATCGCCGCGTCGCTGACCGGCGCGCTGCTCGCGCTGGTCGGCGCATTCGCGATCCAGCGGCGCCTGAATCGGCCGCTCGCGCAGGTGGTGAGGGCCGCCGGCGAGCTCGCGCGCGGCGCGGCACCGCGCCCGTTGCCGGAAGACGGCCCGAGCGAGACCGTGGCGCTGGCGCGCAGTTTCAACCAGCTGGTCGCGAGCCTCGCGCAGGCCGAACGCGAACGCGCGTTGATGCTGGCCGGTGTGTCGCACGACCTGCGCACACCGCTGGCGAAGCTGCGGCTGGGCGTCGAGATCCTCGCCGATCGCAGCGAGCCCGAGCTGACCGCGAGCATGAATCGCAGCGTCGCCGAGATGGACGCGATCGTCGGCCAGTTTCTCGACTTCGCGCGGTCCGACGAGGCCGAGGCGGCGGTCGACGGCGACGTCGACGTGCTTGCGCGTTCGGTGGCCGCGGCCAGCGCGGACCACGGCCGGGCGGTCGAGCTCGCGCTGGGTCATCCGCCGCGCGTGCGCCTGCGCGAGCAGGCACTCCGGCGCTGTGTGACGAACCTGGTCGAGAACGCGTTCCGCCACGGACGGCCGCCCGTGAGCCTGCGCACCGGCGCCGATGCCGGAAGCGTCTGGATCGAAGTCAGCGACCAGGGCGACGGCATCGCCCCCGCCGATGCCGAGGCCCTGAAGCAGCCGTTCCGGCGCGCGCAGCCGGCACGCAGCGGCGCCCCCGGCGCGGGGCTCGGCCTGGCGATCGTCGAGCGCCTCGTGCGCGTGCACGGCGGGCGCTTCGAACTGCTCGCGAACGCGCCGCGCGGCCTGCGTGCGCGCATCAGCCTGCCGCGCGAAGCCTGAGCGACACTGCCTTTGGCCAGGCGTGCTCGCCTGGCGGGCGGCGCGTAGGATTCCCGGTGCGGCGTCGATCGGCTCGGCCGGGACGCGTCGCCAGGACCAACTTGGGGGAACAGCATGAACAACGCACTGAGAGGTCTCGTCGCGCTCGCCGCAATGACCTTGGCGGGCACGGCCGTCGCGCAGGTCACGTTCTACGAGGACCCGGGCTTTCGCGGCCGCTCGTTCACGACGAACCGCGCGATGCGCAGCTTCGACCGCACCGGCTTCAACGACAAGGTCTCGTCGGTCATCGTGCGCAGCGGTCGCTGGGAATTCTGCGAGGACCCGCAGTTCAACGGCCGCTGCATCGCGCTGGGCCCGGGCCGCTACCCGTCGATGGCGAGGTTCGGCCTGAACGACAAGTTCTCGTCGGTGCGCCCGACCGGACGCGGCGGTCGCCGGCCCTGACGCGGCGTGCCGCGCTCAGCCCGCGGTGCGCAAGGTCAGGTTGATGCGCGCGCCGCCGAGAAGCGGGTGCTGCCCGTCGGCCAGCGGCAGCACGCCATGGAAGCGCAGCCGCGCGGGGCCGCCCCAGACGACGACATCGCCGTGGCGCAGCGTCACGCGCAGGGCCTTGTCGGCACGCCGCAAGCCGCCGAACAGGAACACCGCCGGCAGGCCGAGCGAGACCGACACGATCGGCGCGCCGAAGTCGCGCTCGTCGCGGTCCTGATGCAGCGAGAGCTTCGCGCCGGGCAGGTAGCGGTTGATCAGGCAGGCGTCGGGTTCGAAGCCCGCAAACCCGGCACATGCCGCGGCCTGCCGCGCGAGCGCGCGAAACGACGCCGGCATTGGCGGCCACGGCAGGTGGCACTCGGGATCGATCGCGTCGTAGCGGTAGCCGCATCGGTCGCTGACCCAGCCGAGCGCGCCGCAGTTCGTCATCGCGACCGACATGCGCAACCCGCCGGGCGTGATCAGGTGGCGCAGCGGCGCGGTGGCGATCACGGCCCGCACATCGGTGAGCAACTCGTGCTGCATCGGCAGCGCAAGACCGCGCAACACCATCGCGCCGTCGGTCAAAGGCTCGACCGTGGGCTCCGCGGCCTCAAGCGCATCGAACAGATCGAAGGTCATGCGACCGTGGTGAGCTGGAACGAGTTCGTGTCGTTCGAGCGTTCATCTTCGAAGTGACGCGTCCTCTTTCATGCGACCGCCCGAGCCGGCGCTTGATATACGGCACTCTCGACCAGCGACGGCGTGGTCGGGTTGCCGTCGAAATCGAGCCAGCGATGGTTCTGGTAGTCGTAGAGCTTGCAGGTGCTCGCGACCTCACGCAGGCCGCGCAACGACAGTGGCATCACGATCGCGGCGCCCTTCAACAGCTCGTTCAAGCGCGCCTGCGCTTCCCGAAGCCGATAGTTCGGAATCGCCGGCAGCACGTGGTGCGCGGCGTGCTCGAGGCCGTTGTGGATCAGGCTCGCCAGCACCGGCGGCATCTGCACGTGCGTGGTCAGTTCTTCCTGGCTGCAATCGGCCATGCGCTTGTCACCCGCCTCGAACCACGGAATGCTGGGGTGCGTGTGCTGGATGTACGACGCGTTGCCGAGCGACACCCAGAAGATGCAGATCGGCAAGACGAACACGAAGAGCACATCGAGCAGCACGGCCACCGGCTCGCCGTTGTGCCGCACGGCCATGAACAGCAGCATGCCGCCGACCCAGCACGCCAGCAGCGCCGTGATCGGCCAAGCCTCGCGGCGCACCTTCTCGGAATGCACTGCGCGGTTCGGCACGACCTTCTCGACCAGCCAGCGCGAAGCGACCATGCCCACCGGCGCGCGTGCCAGCACGCTGGTCGAGCGCGTCAGCCGCTCCCAGGCGCGGCGCCAGGCAGGCGCTGCGCGGTAGTCGGCCAGCGACATCGGGCGGAAGATGTCGGTCTGTGGCCCGTTGGTCTTCACATGGTGCATCACCACGTGGTCGTGGGCCCACAGGCGCTGGTTCATCAGCGTCGGCATCAGGCCCAGCACGGCCAGCGCCTTGTTGAGCTTGCGCGAGGCGGTCAGCGAGTTGTGGGACGCGTCGTGCGACAAGGTGTACAGGCCCGAGGTCTTCAGGCCGATCAGCAACGCACCCAGCGTGCGCAGCGCCAGGTTGGCCGTGAACAGGGCCAGCCCCAGACCGACCAGGAAGATCGCGTAGTCGACGACGAACTGGCGCAAGCCCTGGCGCGTGTCCGACTCGGCGAAAGGCATCAGCGCCTGGATCAGTTCCTTGCGGGAGGCCGGTCGATATTCACTGTCGCTCATTCATGCACCGAAGAAACGTGGGTGGCGAGGCCCTGCGGCCCGGGCGAGTTTCGGCGCAGGCCGAACGACCGGCGCGAGCCGCGATCTTAGGGCCAGAGTCACCCGTTGCGCATCGCTCGCACATCGGTCAGCGTGTCGTAGTTGCAGTGCCGCGCAAGTGTGTCAGCGGCAGTGCCGCACCGGCTTTCACTTCGCCGAGCGAGAAGCTCGTGTGCAGGTCCTTCACATGGGGCAGGTGCAGCAGCGTGTCGCGCGAAAACTTCGAGAACGCGTCGAGGTCGGTTGCCATCACCTGCAGCTCGAAGGTACCCGAGCCCGAGATGTAGTGGCACGAGATCACCTCGGGGATGCGGCGGATCTTGTCCTCGAGCTCGCGGGTGGAGGACGCGGTGTTGCGGTCGGCGTCGATGCGCACGAACGCCAGCACGCCCAGGCCGATCTTGCGCCGGTCGATCTCGGCCCGGTAGCCGGTGATGAAGCTCTGTTCCTCGAGCCACTTGACGCGCCGCCAGGTCGGCGCCGCCGACAGGCCCACGCGCGCCGCGAGCTCGGTGTTGGACAGCCGCGCGTCGCGCTGCAGCTCGTGCAGGATCGCCAGGTCGTAGCGGTCGAGGTCGACGCCTCGGGCCTCGGCCGGATCGGCGGCAGCCAGGGTGGGCTTACCCGAACTTGGCTTTTTGAGCGCCATTTACTTTCCTCGTGCGGCGTTGGCGCAAGATTATTGCTCCAACCACCGCAATTCGGACAAAGTTAGAAAAGACTTCACGCGGCCGATTCCCTAAACTCTGCGAATTGCCCGCCGCGCCACTCGGTGGCGGCGCACGCGCCTCGAACACACCGCTGAATCCTGGAGAGTCGAACGATGAACGCACCGCTGCCGGAGGCCATCCGCAAGGCCATCGAAACCGTGTCGCTGGACGACAAGTACGCGCTCGAGAACGGCCGGGCCCTGATGAGCGGCACTCAGGCGCTGGTGCGGCTGCCGATGCTGCAAAAGAAGCGCGATGCGTTTGCCGGCCTGAACACCGCCGGCTTCATCAGCGGCTACCGCGGCTCGCCGCTGGGCGGCTACGACCAGGCGCTGTGGCAAGCGAAGAAGCACCTCGCGGCGCAGAACATCCAGTTCGTGCCCGGCGTCAACGAAGAGCTCGCCGCCACCGCCGTGTGGGGCTCGCAGCAGCTCGACCTGTACCCGCAGAGCAAGAAGTTCGACGGCGTGTTCGGCATCTGGTACGGCAAGGGGCCGGGCGTGGACCGCTGCTCCGACGTGTTCAAGCATGCCAACATGGCCGGTACCAGCAAGCACGGCGGCGTGATCGCGCTCGCCGGCGACGACCACATCGCGAAGAGCAGCACCGCCGCGCACCAGAGCGACCACATCTTCAAGGCCTGCGGGCTGCCGGTGTTCTTCCCGAGCAGCGTGCAGGACATCCTCGACATGGGCCTGCACGCGTTCGCGATGAGCCGCTTCGCCGGCGTGTGGTCGGGCATGAAGACGATCCAGGAGATCGTCGAATCGACCGCCAGCGTGTTCGTCGATCCGGACCGCGTCGACATCGTGATCCCCACCGACTTCCAGATGCCCGAGGGCGGGCTGCACATCCGCTGGCCCGACGCGCCGCTCGAGCAGGAAGCGCGGCTGATGGACTACAAGTGGTACGCGGCGCTGGCCTATGTGCGCGCGAACAAGCTGAACCACAACGTCATCGCCGGCCCGCACGATCGCTTCGGTCTGATCGCGTCGGGCAAGGCCTACAACGACACGCGCCAGGCGCTGCACGACCTCGGGCTCGACGACGCCGAGTGCCGCAGGCTGGGCATCCGGCTGCACAAGGTCAACGTCGTGTGGCCGCTCGAGGCGACGATCACGCGCGACTTCGCGCAGGGGCTGCAAGAAATTTTGGTCGTCGAGGAGAAGCGCCAGGTCATCGAGTACCAGCTCAAGGAAGAGCTCTACAACTGGCGCGCCGACGTGCGCCCGACGGTGCTCGGCAAGTTCGATGAAGCCGAAGGCGACGGCAGCGGCGGCGAGTGGAGTCAGCCGAACCCGAGCAAGAACTGGCTGCTGCGCGCGCAGGCCGACCTGACGCCGGCGATCATCGGCAAGGCGATCGCGAAGCGCTTGAAAAAACTCGGCGTCGATGCCGACACCGCGGCGCGCATGGACGCGCGCATCGCGCTGATCGAAGCCAAGGAACGCTCGATGGCCGTGCAGGCGATCGACCCGTTGAAGAGCGCCGGCGATCGCACGCCCTTCTTCTGCAGCGGCTGCCCGCACAACACCAGCACGCGCGTGCCCGAGGGTTCGCGCGCGGTGGCCGGCATCGGCTGCCACTACATGGCGGTGTGGATGGACCGCAGCACCGTGACCTTCAGCCAGATGGGCGGCGAGGGCGTGTCGTGGGTCGGCCAGGCCGCATTCACGACCGACCAGCACGTGTTCGCCAACCTCGGCGACGGCACCTACTACCACTCCGGCCTGCTCGCGGTGCGCCAGAGCATCGCGGCGGGCGTGAACGTCACCTACAAGATCCTGTTCAACGACGCGGTCGCGATGACCGGCGGGCAGCCGGTCGACGGCACGCTGAAGGTGCCCGAGATGACGCGCGAACTCGACGCCGAGGGCGCGGTCAAGATCGTCGTCGTCACCGACGAGCCCGAGAAGTACGCAGCGGGGGAGATCGCGTCGCGCCTGGCGAAGGGCGTCACGGTGCACCACCGCGACGAGCTGGATGCGATCCAGAAGCAGCTGCGCGACGTCAAGGGCTGCAGCATCCTCATCTACGACCAGACCTGCGCGACCGAGAAGCGCCGCCGCCGCAAGCGCGGCACGCTGGTCGACCCGGCCAAGCGCGTCGTCATCAACGAACTGGTCTGCGAAGGCTGCGGCGACTGTTCGGTGCAGAGCAACTGCCTGAGCGTCGAGCCGATCGAGACCGAGTTCGGCCGCAAGCGCCGCATCAACCAGAACAGCTGCAACAAGGACTACTCCTGCACCAAGGGCTTCTGCCCGAGCTTCATCACCGTCGAGGGTGGGCAGCTGAAGGGCAAGAAGAAGGACACGAGCCGACCCAACCCGTTCACGCTGCCGCCGCTGCCCGAGCCCGCACTGCCGCTCGCCGAGACGCCGTGGGGCATCGTCGTCGCCGGCGTCGGCGGCACCGGCGTGATCACGATCGGCCAGCTGCTCGGCATGGCCGCGCACCTCGAGGGCAAGGGCATCGTCACGCAGGACTCGGCCGGCCTCGCGCAAAAGGGCGGCGCGACCTGGAGCCACATCCAGATCGCGAACCGCGCCGACGCGATCCTGACCACCAAGGTCGGCACCGCCGAGGCCGATCTGGTGATCGGCTGCGACCCGATCGTCACCGCGAACAAGAGCACGCTGACGGTGGTACGCGAGGGCCGCACCTTCATCGCGATGAACACGCACGGCACCCCGACGGCGGCCTTCGTCTCCAACCCCGACTGGCAGTTCCCGGCGGGCAACTGCGACACCGCGGTGCTGACCGCGGCCGGCGCTGGCCAGGTCGGCACGCTCGACGCCGACGCGCTCGCGGTGCAGTTCGTCGGCGATTCGCTCTACACGAACCCGCTGATGCTCGGCTACGCCTGGCAGAAGGGCAAGGTGCCGCTGAGTCTGGCGGCGATGCTGCGCGCGATCGAGCTGAACAACGTGCAGGTCGAGAACAACAAGCTGGCGTTCGAATGGGGCCGGCGCGCGGCGCACGATCTGGCCGCGGTGCAGGCCTTGATGAAGCCCGCGCAAGTGATCGCGTTCGTCAAGAAGAACTCGAACCTGGACGACATGATCGCCAAGCGCGTCGAGTTCCTGACCGCCTACCAGAACGCCGCCTACGCGCAGCAATATCGGGCCTTCGTCGAGAAGGTGCGCGCCGCCGAGGCGCCGCTGAACAGCAAGCGTCTGGGCGAGGCGGTCGCGCGCTACCTCTTCAAGCTGATGGCCTACAAGGACGAATACGAGGTCGCGCGGCTGCACAGCGATCCGGCCTTCCTGGCCAAGATCGCGACCCAGTTCGAGGGCGACTACACGCTCAACTACCACCTCGCGCCGCCGCTGACGGCAAAGAGAAACGACAAGGGCGAGCTGCAGAAGTCCAAGTTCGGCCCGGCGATGCTGACAGGCTTCCGATGGCTTGCGAAGCTGAAGGGCCTGCGCGGCACCGCGTTCGACGTGTTCGGCCGCACCGACGAACGCAAGGCCGAGCGCGCGCTGATCGACGAATACAAGGCGGCGATCGACGAGCTGCTCGCCTCGCTGAGCGCCGGCAACCTCGCGCTCGCCACCGAGATCGCGCGCATCCCCGAGGAGATCCGCGGCTACGGCCACGTGAAGGATCGGCATCTCGCGGCGGCGCGCCCGAAGTGGGCCGCGCTGATGACCGAATGGCGCGCCGGCGGCCAGCGACGCGCGGCCTGATCGGCCTGGCGCTGGCGACGGCCGCACTTGCGGCGGTGGCGCAGCCGTCGCCGCCCGCCGCGCCCGCCTCGGGTGCGCCGACCTGGACGCTCGATCCGACCCACACCTCGGTGCACTGGGAGGTCGTGCACATGGGCACGTCGACGATCCGCGGGCGCTTCGACAAGGTCGGCGGCGTGGTCGAGTTCGGTGCGAAGGCGCAGCGCCTGGACGCGAGCATCACGATCGACACCGCGTCGGTCAGCAGCGGCGTGCCCTTGCTCGACGCGCAGCTGAAGGGCCGCGAGATGCTCGCGGTGGCCGCCTACCCGCAGGCCTACTTCACCGCGCGAGGCGCGCGTTTCGAGGGCGAGGTGCCGCGCGAGGTGCGCGGCGAGTTCACGCTGCGCGGCATCAGCCAGCCGCTGAGCCTGCGTGCGCTGCGCTGGAACTGCGCGCTGAACCCGCTGTTTCGCCGCACCGTCTGCGGCGGGGATTTCGAGGGCGAGCTGATCCGCAGCAGCTTCGGCATCACGCACAGCCTGCCTTTCGTCGCCGACCGCGTGCGCCTGCTGATCCAGGTCGAGGGCATCGCGCCCCAGCAGTGACGTGCGCAGGCTCCGACCCCTCATCCACGGGCCGGACTATCCCTAGCACGCGGCGTGCCGCGCAGCGATATAAGGGAAGCCCGGCCGGCACATGACCGGCGCGCGGCGACGCGACCAGCGCCACCGCGACAAACCCATTGGAGACAATCACATGCACACCCGCCCCTTCACGGCGCAGCCGCGCCGCGCGTCCGCATCTCGTGGCATCGGCGCGCCCCGCCTGGCCGCGCTTGCCGCGCTGCTCGCCGCGCCGGCGCTCGCACTCGCCGCCGGCGTCAGCGTGCGCTTCGACGTCTCGACGCCGACCGGCAGCCCGTTCCCGAGCGACCGCTTCACGCAGCCCGACTGGAGCAACAACACCGGCAAGCGCGTCGCGCTGCCGCTGCCGGACTGTGGTGCGCGCCCGTCCGACTGCGCCGACCTCGCCGTCATCAACACGCTCGACGGCTTCAACACCCAGCCGCGCGTCACGGTGCCGTTCAGCGGCGCGATCGATTTGTCGACGGTCAACAGCAACACCGTCTACCTCGTCAACCTCGGCGACACGCTGACCGGCGCGGGCGCGGGCCACAAGGTCGGCATCAACCAGGTGTCGTGGGACAGCGCGGCGAACACGCTGGTGTTCGAATCCGACGAACTGCTCGCCGAACACGCGCGTTACGTGCTCGTCGTGACCGACGGCGTGCGCGACAGCGCGGGCGATGCGGTCGAGGCCGGTGACTTCGGCCGCTTCCGCCACGACCTGAACTACGGCCAGACCAAGGACCGCGCGCTCGCCGACTACCGCAAGGCGCTGATCGACGCCTCGAACGCGCCCGGCGTGGCGCGCCAGCACGTGGTCGCGATGAGCCTGTTCACGACGCAGAGCATCAGCGCCGACCTGCTGAAGATCCACGCCCAGATCCAGGCCTCGAACCCGGCCCCGGCGACCTTCATGATCGGCAACGGCGGCAGCGTGCGCGCGGTGTTCCCGACCAGCACGCTGCAAGGCATCCAATGGTCGGCGCAGACCGGCGCGGCGCCGTCGTTCACGACCTCGTTCGTGCCGACACCGGCGCTGAACGTGTTCCCCGGCGCGGTGGGCAGCGTCGCGTTCGGCAAGTTCAGCTCGCCGGACTACGAGAACGCCGCCAAGGTCATCCCGACCACCGGCACGCTGACCGGTCAGCCGGTGCCGCAAGGCCACAACGACCTCGTGTTCGAGTTGTTCCTGCCCAGCGGGCCGAAGCCGGCCGGCGGCTGGCCGGTGGCGATCTTCGGCCACGGCTTCACTGACAGCATGTACGGCGCCCCCTGGACCGTCGCGTCGACCTTCGCGCACTCGGGCATCGCGACGATCGCGATCAGCGTCGTCGGCCACGGCTTCGGCCCGCTCGGCACGCTCAACGTGCTGCGCAGCAACGCCGCCCCGGTGGTCGTGCCCTCCGGCGGCCGCGGCTTCGATCAGGACGGCAACGGCACGATCGACTCGACCGAGGGCGTCGGCGCGGTCGGTGCGCTGTCCATCGTGTCGAGCCGCGACGGCCTGCGCCAGACGGTGGCCGACCTGATGCAGCTGGTGCGCGAGATCCAGGTCGGGGTCGACGTCGATGGCGACGGCCAGGCCGACCTCGACGCGAACCGCATCTACTACGCCGGCCAGTCCTTTGGCGGTATCTACGGCACGATGTTCCTCGGCCTCGAAGGCGCGGTGAAGGCCGGCGTGCCGAACGTGCCGGGCGGCTCGATCACCGAGGTCGCGCGGCTCGGCGGCTTCCGCGTGCTGTCGGGCCTGGCGCTGCTGACCCGTCAGCCGTCGCTGCTGAACCTGGCGCCGACGGCCAGCCTGCCGATCCCGTACAACTTCAACGAGAACATCCCGCTGCGCAACCTGCCGCCGCTGGTCAACAACGTGCCGGGCGCGAGCGCGATCCAGGTGGCGTTCGAGAACAACGAGTGGGTGCAGCAGTCGGGCAACCCGGTGTCGTATGCCGCGGCGATCCGCAAGCAGCCCTATCCCGGCAACGCGCCGAAGCCGGTGATCCTGCAGTTCGCCAAGGGCGACGGCACGGTGCCGAACCCGACGACGACGGCCATCATCCGCGCCGGCGACCTGGCGGATCGCGCGATGCTGTACCGCAACGACCTGACCTTCGCGGCCACCGGTGGCGCGATCCCGAAGAACCCGCACACCTTCCTGACCAACATCGGCAGTGCGGCCGCGGCGCCGTTCGCGATCGCCGCGCAGACGCAGATCGCGGTGTTCTTCCAGTCCAACGGCACGGTCACGATCGACCCGGACAGCGTGCTCGGCACCTCGGCGTTCTTCGAGATGCCGGTGGTGCCGCCGCTGCCGGAGACGCTGAGCTTCATTCCGTAGAGCCGATTGCCAGGGCGCGGGCCGGCGGGTGCGCCACCGGTCTGTCCGCGGCCCGTGCAGCCTGTCGCGCCGCCGGCGCAGGCCATCGCAGCGCGGTGGTCTGCGCCGGCGACGCCGTTTAGAGTGCGCCCCATCGCATCCTGCGCACCTCCGGCCCGCTCCCCATGTCCGACTTCACCGCCTCTGCCGCCAGCTTCTGGAGAAGCTTCTCCTCCGGGGCGGTACGGCTGTTCCACCAGTATGCGAACTGGCTGGTCAGCATCAGCTGGTGGCGCTTCGCGCTGCTGTCGCTGCTGCTGATGATCCTGTCGGGCATCGTGCAGAAGCTGCCGCCGTTCCGCACCTCGTGGACCGAGTTCGTTGACGACGTGCCGACGGCGCAGATGCCGAAGATCCCGCCGATTCCCCCGATCCCGAAGATTCCGAGCATCCGGATCGAGACGCCAAACGAATCGGCGAACGCCGGCAAGGACGACGACGTCGTCATTTCCATCGACAAGAACGGCGTGCGCATCACGCCGCGCACGCCGGCGGCCGCGGCGACCGCGTCGGCGGCATCGTCCGCGTCGGCGCCGGCGGGCGCGGCGTCGACCGCATCGGGCGCCGGCAGCAGCATCGAGATCGCGCTGCCCGGCGCGACCCGCGAGACGATCCGCGAGGCCGTCCGGGCGGCCCGCGAGGCCGCGAAGGAAGCCACCGAAGAAGCTCGCCAGCAGGCCGAAGAGGCCCGCCGCGAAGCGCAGGACGCGGTCGAGGAAGCGCGTCGCGACGCCGAGGAAGCGCGCCGCGACGCGGCCGAGGCAAATGCCGAGGCGCGCAAATCCAGGCGCACGCACGTCGTCCACATGGGCGACTCGCTCAGCGACCTGGCGTTCTTCTGGATCGTCGCCTCGGCGCTGCTGAAGATCACCTACAAGGGCCGCGTGCAGGCCGAAGTCAAGGCCGCCGAAGCGACCGAGACGGCCGAGTCCGAGCAGCTCAAGCGCCAGGTCGTCGAGGCACGCATGGCGGCGATGCAGGCGCAGGTGGAGCCGCATTTCCTGTTCAACACGCTGGCCAGCATCGACCACCTGATCGAGACCGACCCGCCGCGCGCGAGCCAGATGCAGAAGAACCTGATCGCGCTGCTGCGGGCCTCGATGCCGACGATGCGCGAGAACCACCCGGCTGCGCACAACCTGGGCCGCGAGATGGCCGTGATCCGGCCCTACCTCGAGATCCTGAAGGTGCGCATGGAGGACCGCCTGCAGACCGAGATCAACGTGCCCGACGGCTTGCTGTCGGCCGACTTCCCGTCGATGATGATCCAGAGCCTGGTCGAGAACGCGATCAAGCACGGCCTGGAGCCCAAGCCCGAGGGCGGCAAGCTGACGGTGCGCGCTGAGATCGTGCACGGCAAGCTCGCGGTCACGGTGGCAGACACCGGACTGGGCTTCGGCAAGGCCGCGACTGCCGGCACCGGCGTGGGCCTGAACAACATCCGCGAACGGCTCCAACTTCTGTACGGCAACAAGGCCTCGATGACGGTGGCCGAGAACACGCCGACCGGCACGCTGGTGACCTTGACCGTGCCTTACCTGGCACAGCCTCGCGAAGGAGAAACCGCATGAAGCGCGCGCTGAAGATTCTCGGCTGGACGATGGCCATCAGCCTGCTGCTCGGTGTCGCGCTCGTCGTCGCCGCGGTCGCGATGGCCGGCTCGACGCCGCCGATGACGATCCAGTTCGACGGCGAGCCGATCTTCATCGGACAGCTCGATGCCGCGCAATGGCTGCTGGCAGTCGGCGGCGTCGCGCTGGCACTGCTGATCGCCGCGCTGGTGCTGCCGCTGGCGGTGCTGCTGCCGTTGGGCATCGCCGCGGTGGTGCTGGTCGGCGTGCTGCTGGCGGTGGCCGGCGTGGCGGCGATCGTGTGCTCGCCGCTGATCCTGCTGGTGGCCGTCGTCTGGCTCGCGGTGCGGCTGATCCGGCGCCCGAAACGCCCCGACGGCAGCGCTACGATGGCGGGATGAACAGCCCCGCCCAACCCTCGAAACGCGCGGCCCGCGCGCTGATCGCCGACGACGAGCGCCTGATGCGCGAGCAGTTGCGCGCGCGGCTCGCCGAGGTCTGGCCCGAGCTCGAGATCGTCGCCGAGGCGAAGAACGGGCTCGAGGCCGTGGAGCTGACCGGATCGCTGCACCCCGACCTCGTCTTCCTCGACATCCGCATGCCCGGCATGACCGGCGTCGAGGCGGCCCGAGCGATCGCTCAGCTGCCGATCGACGAGGATGACGCGCAGGGCTGGAGCGGCTGCGAGATCGTCTTCATCACCGCCTACGACCAGTACGCGATCGAGGCCTTCGAGCAGGGCGTGGTCGACTACGTGCTGAAGCCCGCCGAGCGCGAACGGCTGCTGGTCACGGTCGAGCGCATCCGCAAGCGGCTGGCGCAGCGCGGCACCGGGGTGGGCGGCGGCGGCGACGACGCGCCACCGGCCGCGCTGCAGCAGCTGCTGCAGCGACTTGCCACCCGCATGGACCCGGCCAAGGCGCCGCAGCTGCGCTGGATCCAGGCGACGGTGGGCCAGAACATCCAGATGATCCCGGTCGACGAGGTGCTGTTCTTCATCTCCGACGAGAAGTACACGCGCGTCCAGACCGCCACGCTGGAGGCGCTGATCCGCAAGCCGATCAAGGAGCTGATCGAGGAGCTCGACGCCGAGGTGTTCTGGCAGATTCACCGCTCGACGCTGGTGAACACGAAGTTCATCGCCGGCGTCAGCCGCGACCTGCGCGGGCGCCAGCTGGTCGCGGTGAAGGGCCACCCGGAAAAGCTCGAGGTCAGCCGCAGCTTCACCGGGTTGTTCAAGGGGATGTAGGCGCGCGCAGCGCCGACGCGATGCACCACTGCGCGAGCCAGTAGCTCGCCAGAATCCCCAGCGCCGCCAGCGGCAGCGCGGCGCCGAACTTGTTGGTCGCGAGCAGCCCGTCGGAGACCATGAACAGCGCGCCGCCGAGCGCGGCGCGGCGCGCCAGGGCCGCGTCGAGTGGCGTGCTGGCGCGCCACCAGACCAGCGCCTGTGCCGCCATCGTCGCCAGGCACACGACGTAGGCGACGACCGGCGCCTGCAGCCCGCCCGGGATGCCGGGCCACAACTGCGACAGGATCGTCAGCGCGATCAGCGCGTAAAGCACGAACGCGACCGGCCGCGCCGCGAGCCGCACCGGCACGCAGAAGGCCGCGATGTAGGCCAGGTGCGCCAGCAGGAACGCGACCAGGCCAGGCAGAAACCCCTGCCGCGGCCACAGCAGCGCCACGTCGCCGCCCAGCGACAGCACCAGACCGAGCAGGATCAGCCGGCGCTGCCGCGGCGCGCTCGCCCCGCGCCGCCAGGCGTGGGCGATCACGAGCAGCGTGGTCAGCGGCTTGAAGAGGAACTGCAGCGTCGCCGGGAGAGCGCCGAGCGCCGCGAGGATCGCGAGCGCGGCACTGAGCATGGTCAGCGCGGCCAGCCGGGGCAGCGTGCGGGTCGAGGTCAAGCGCGGTCTCCTTCGATGTCGATTGTCGATCGCACGCGAAGCGCGTTGGCCACGCCGTCGCCGCGGCGCCAGAGTTTTTCCGTGACCTGTGTCGGGGGCAACCAGAAATAGTTAACGAATGGCCCGCCGCTCCCCTCAAGCGCCGCCCCGCGTGGCCGAAGACGGTGGATTGCGAACCGCCGTCGCCGTCGACATGCAGTTCGCGCGCGGCGCGCCGGCGTCGCCAGGGCAACCGGACTTCGAGGCGATGACACATTCCACACAGGCGGGGTTCGGCCAGGCGCGGGGCACGCGATGCGCGTGATCCGCGCGCCGCTGGACTGGCAACAAGGCGCAGTGCTCGCACTCGCGGCGCTGTCGTTGCTGGGCCTGTGGCTCTGGGCGCTGCCGCTGCCGGACGGCCTGGGCGGGCTGACCTTCGCGCAGTGGCACACGCTGCTGGAACTGGCCTCGGTGCTGGTCTGCGCGGCGATCGCCACGGTGGCCTGGAACACGCGCACGCTCGACGTGCCTTGCAGCGTGTCGGTGCTCGGCCATGCCTGCGCCGGCGCGCTGCTGATCGACCTGGCGCACACCCTGTCCTTCGCCAGGCTGGCCGGCCCGCTGGACACGGCCACCGCGAGCCGATCCGTAGCGCTGGCGCTGGCGAGCCGGTTGTTGGTCGCCCTGGCCCTGTTGTGCGTCGCGCTGCGCGCGGGACGCCGCGAAAACAACCCGACATGGCTGCGCCGCGTGCCAGTCGCCGTGGTGGTCTACGTGCTGGTCGTCGTCGGCTGGGTGTTCGGCTGGCCGGGCAGCGTGCCCGCGCTAGCGGTCGACGGCGCGTCGCTGACCGTCGCGAAGCACGCCGGCGAGGCCCTGCTGGTCGCGCTGTTCATCCTGGCAGGCGTGGCATTCGCGCGGCTTGCGGTCGCGCCGCAAGGGTTCGATGTCTCGTCGCTGCTGTGCGCAACCGCGCTGATGGCGGTCGGCGAGTGCGTGTTCGCGCTATACGGGCAGGTCTCGGCGCTGGCGGTCGTCGTCGGCCATCTGTACAAGGTCCTGGGCTTCTGGCTCGTGTACCGCAGCATCGTCGCCGACAGCATCCGCTCGCCCTATCAGCGCCTGCTCGACTCGGGCGAGAAGCTGCGCCACAGCGAGGACGAACTGCGCACGATCACCGACAACATCCCGGCGATGGTCGCGTTCGTCGACAGCGAGCAGCGTTACCGCTTCGTGAACCGCAACTACCAGCGCTGGATGGGCATGGACCCGCAGGCGATGCTGGGCCGCACCGCGCTCGAGGTCTATGGCGAAGAACACTACGCCAGCCTGCGGCCGCACCTCGAGCGCGCGCTGGCAGGCCAGACCTTCGCGGTCGACCACCGGGTGACCGACGTCGAGTACGCACACGGGCGCTGGCTCAACATCATGTACATGCCCAAGGTCGGCGCCGACGGCGGCGTCAGCGGCGTCTACATCCTGAGCAGCGACATCACCGACGTGATGGTGGCCGAGCGCCGCGCGCTGTTCCTGGCCGAGCACGACGAGCTGACGACGCTGCCGAACCGCGCCGCGTTCCAGGTCGCGGTCGGCAAGGCGCTGGAGCACAGCGCGCTCGAGCAGAACCAGTTCGCGGTGATCTTCGTCGACGTCGACCGCTTCAAGGTCATCAACGACACGCTTGGCCACGCCGCCGGCGACCATCTGCTGCAGGAACTCGCAACGCGCATGAAACAGGTCGTGCGCGGCCGCGACCTGGTCGCGCGCATGGGCGGCGACGAGATGTGCCTGCTGCTGCACGACGTGCGCGACGCCTCGCACGCGAGCGAGATCGCCGAGCGCATCCTGAGCGCGCTGCGCGTGCCGGTGGAGCTGCGCACCGGGATCCAGCACCATGTCACGGTGTCGGCCGGCATCGCGGTGTATCCGCAGGACGGCACCGACGTCGAAACCCTGCTGCGCCATGCCGACATCGCGATGTACCGCGCCAAGGCGGCCGGCCGCGACGGCTACGCGCTGTTCGGTGCGCACGACGGCGGCCCGCTCGAATCGCGCCTGAACCTCGAGCTCGAACTGCGCACCGCGATCGACCTCGGCCAGCTCGTGCTGCACTACCAGCCGCGCGTCAATGTCGCGAGCGGCCGGCCGGTCGGGATGGAGGCACTGGTGCGCTGGCAGCACCCCGAACGCGGGCTGCTCGCGCCGGGCCACTTCATCGACATCGCCGAAGAGACCGGGCTGATCGTGTCGATGGGCGCCTGGGTGCTGCGCCAGGCGGGCATGGCGCTGCGCCGATTGCAGAACGCCGGGGCGCTGGGACTGACAATGTCGGTGAATGTCAGCGCCCGCCAGTTCAAGAACCCGCAGCTCGTCGACGAGGTCGCTGAGATGATCGCGCTCGCCGGCTGCGCGCCGCACCAGATCGAGCTCGAGCTGACCGAGAGCGCGGTGATGGAGCAGCCCGAGATGGCCGAGGCGACGATGCGCCGCCTCAAGGCCCTGGGCGTGCGGCTGGCGATGGACGACTTCGGCACCGGCTACTCGTCGCTGGCGGCGCTGAAGCGCTTCCCGGTCGACTGCGTGAAGATCGACCGCTCGTTCGTCAATGACATCCCGGCCGACCGCGACGACGCCGCGCTGACGCGCGCGATCATCGCGATGGGTCATTCGCTTGGCCTGCACGTCGTCGCCGAGGGCGTGGAACGCCGCGACCAGCTCGATTTCCTGCGCCACGAAGGCTGCGACGAGTACCAGGGCTACCACTTCGCCAAGCCCATGCCCGAGACCGCGCTGACCGCGCTGCTGGTCCACAAGCCGCGCGCCGCGCTGGCCGTGGTGAGCTGAGGCCGATCGATGCAACGCGCCCTCGCCCGCCACTGGTCGATCGCTGTGCTGCTGGCCGCGCTGCTGGGCGCGCCGGCACGTGCGCAGGCACCGGTCGACGTGACCGCACGCATTCTGGCGCTCGAGGACGAAGGTCGCGCGCATCCGTTCGAAGCCGCAAAGGCCCTGGAAGCACTGCTGCCCGCGACGTCAGCGTCCGGCTCGCAGCGCCTCGAACTGTTGACGGTGCAGGGCCTGACGCTGGCGGCGGCCGCGCCGCCGGAGGCGATGGAACCCTCGGCCGCCCGGCTCGAAGCCTGGGGGCGCGATGCGCAGGCCCCGAACGCGCCCGCCGCCGCCGCCGCCGCGCTGCTGGTGCGCGCCCGATCGGTCGCGCGCGACGGCAACCTGCAGCGCGCCGACCAGATGATGCAGGACGCGTTCGCCCGGCTGCCCGCGACGCTGTTGCCGCGCGATCGCTTCCGCTTCGTCTTCACGCACGGCTACATCAAGTACAACGCCGGCATGCTCGAGGCCGCGGTGCGCCTGAACCACGAGGCGCTGGCGCTGGCCGACGCCATCGGCGAGCCGTGGCGCCAGTCGGAAGCGCGCGGCGCGCTGGGCTACAGCTATTACGGTGCGCGCCAGCTGGAACGCGCGCGCACGCTCGCCCTGGAGGCCGTCGCGATCGCCGAGAAGGCCGACGATCCGGTGTCGCTGGGCCGGGCCCAGACCGTGGTCGGCATCGTGCTCGACGGCCTGGGCGACCAGCTCGGCGAGCGGCGCTCGTTCGAAGCCGCGATCGTGGCGGCGCGCCGCGCCGGCGCGAAGGTCGACGAGGCGCGCTATCTGGCGAACCTGGCCGACTTCTTCCTGAAGAATGCCGACTACAAGACCGCGCTGGCGCGCGCCGAGGCCGCGCTGCCGTTGGCGCGCGACCTGAAGGACGCCAACATCGAGATGGTCGCGCTGGCCAACATCGGCCTGGCGCACATCGCGCTGCAGCATGTCGAGCTCGGCAAGCGCTACGTGCACGAGGCGATCGCGATCGACGAGGGCCGCGGCTCGGTGACCGGCGTGGCCGACACGCTCGAAGAACTCGGCAACGCGCTCGAGAAGGCCGGCGACCTGGCCGGTGCGGCGGCCGCGCTCCACCAGCACCGCCGCCTGGCGACGACGCTGCTGCGCGACGATCAGCAGAAGGCGATCCTGGCGATGCAGGAACAGTACGACGCCGACCACCGCAGCCGCGCGCTGGCGCTGCTCAACCGCGAGGGCGAGATCAAGGCCGAGCAGCTGCGCCGGCGCGACCTGCAGCAGCGCCTGTGGTGGCTGCTCGCGGCCGCGTTCGTGTTGTCGTTCGCGATGGTCGGCCTGCTGGTCCGACGCGTGCGCCAGACGAACCGGCTGCTGTCGAACAGCAACGAGATGCTGAAGGTGCAGAGCGAGCGCGACCCGCTCACCGGCCTGGCGAACCGGCGTCACTTCCAGACCGTGATGCGCCAGCTCGCCGACGACGGCAAGCTCAGCGGCACCGTCTACCTGATCGACATCGACCATTTCAAGCACGTCAACGACCGCCACGGCCACGGTGCCGGCGACACGGTGCTGGTCGAGGTCGCACGGCGACTGCGCGAGACCCTGCGCGAGCAGGACCTGATCGTGCGCTGGGGTGGCGAGGAGTTCCTCGTCGTCGTGCAGGCGCTCGGCGCGGAGCAGGTCGACGCGCTCGCGCAGCGCATGCTCGGCGCGCTCGATCGCACGCCGATCGTCTGCGGCGCGCAACGCATCGCGGTCACGGCCTCGATCGGCTTTGCCACGTTCCCGATCGGGCCGTTGCCGCTGCGCGTGTCGTGGGAGCGTGCGATCAACCTGGTTGACACCGCGATGTATCTGGCCAAGGCCCACGGCCGCAACCGCGCCTACGGCGTGCGCCTGCTGCATGCGCGCGACGAGACCGGGCTCGAAGAGATCACGCGCTCGCTCGAATCGGCCTGGCGCGACGGTCAGGTCGCGCTCACGCTGCTGCAGGGGCGCACGGCACTGGCGGTGGCGGCATGAAGGTCGGGCTGCGCTTCGCACTCACGCTGGCGGCACTGGCGCTGCACACGCTCGTGCTGGCCGCGCCCCCACATGCCGCGTACCGCCCGAGTGCGTTCGAGGATCGCGTCGACGCGCTCGTCAGCGACGGCTACGAACGCCCGGCACAGGCCGTCACGGCATTGACCTTGATGCAACGCGAGGGCCCGCTCACACCCGACGAGCAGCGCGGCCTGCTGCGAGCCATCGGCAGCGTCGAGGCGCAGGCCGGCAACGCCGCGCCGGCCAGCGCCGTGGCCGACCAGCTGCTCACGCTGGCGTCGGACGACACCAGCGGCCGGGCGCTCGCATCGTCGAACCTGGTGCGCGCGGTGCTGGCCGAAAACGCCGGGCAGCTCGACGTCGCCGCGGCGCTCGCGCAGTCGGCGCTGCCGGCATTCCAGGCCGGCTGCCCGGGTGCCGCGGCGGGCGCCGCCGAGAACCAGGTGTGCGACTACCGCCCGGCCTGGCGCGCGCTGCAGATCCTGGAGCGTCGGGCGCAAAGCCAGGGCCTGTCGGTCACCGCCACGACCCACGCGCAGGCCGCACTCGCGTTGGCCGAATGGGCCGGCGACGCACGCCTGCGCGCGCTGAACCTGAGCGCGCTCGCGACGTACGCGGCCGGCCGTGGCGAGCATGAGACCACTCAGCGCCTGCTGGCGCAGGCGCGCAAACTCGCCGCGCAACTGGACGACCCGATCGCGCAGGCGCGTGTGGCCAATACCGAGGGCTTCCTCGCCGATACGCAGGGCGACCGGCCCGGTGCGCTGCGCTTCTACAACGAGGCGCTGGCGCTGGCGGTGCTGGCGCAGGCGCCGCGGCTGCAGGCCCTGCTGCTGACCAACCTCAGCGACGCCTACATCCGCCGCGGCCGCCCCGCCGATGCGCTGCGCGCCGCCGATCGGGCGCTGGCGATCGTGCGCCCGCACGGCGACCGGGTCATCGAGCGCGTGCTGATCAACAACGCCGGCATCGCGAAGATCGGCCTGGGGCGCATCGCCGAAGGCAAGCAGGACCTGGCGCGACTGCTCGAGCTGCGCCAGCAAAGCGGCGAGACCGCCCGCCAGGCCACGACACTGCTGGAGTTCGGCGAGGCGCTCGCCGCGGCCGGCGACGCCCGCGGCGCGCTCGAGCTCTACCACCGCGAGCGCGCGCTCAGCGACGAGATGATGCGCGCGAACCGCAGCATCGCGCTGAAGGAGCTGCAGGCGCGCAACGACGCCGATGCGCGCGAGCGCGACATCCAGATGCTGGCGCGCGACAACGCACTCAAGACCGAGGCCCTGTCGAACCGCGACCTGCAGCAGCGCATCTGGTGGCTGCTCGCGGCGGTGATGGCGCTGGCGATCGGGCTGGTCGCGATCCTGTACCGGCGCGTGCGCGAAACGCACCAGCGCCTGGCGGCCAGCCACCAGCTGCTGCAGGTGCAGAGCGAACGCGACCCGCTGACGAATCTGGCGAACCGCCGCCACTTCCATGCGGTGATGACGCAGCTGTGCAGCAGCGGCGGCTTCGAAGGCGCGCTGCTGCTGGTCGACATCGATCACTTCAAGCGCGTCAATGACGCGCACGGCCACGGCGCCGGCGACCAGGTGCTGGTCGAGGTCGCGCGGCGCCTGAACGAGGCGGTGCGCAGCGACGACCTGGTGGTGCGCTGGGGCGGCGAGGAGTTCCTGATCCTGGCGCCGCGCGCGGCGCCCGAGCAGGCCGAGCAGATGGCCACGCGCGTGTTGGGCATCATCGGCCAGGCGCCGATCGTGGTCGACGCGCAGGCGCTGCACATCACCGCGTCGATCGGTTACGCGCGCTTCCCGCTGCCGCCCTACGGCGTCGAGGTGCCGTGGGAACAGGCGATCAACCTGGCCGACATGGCGCTGTACACCGCGAAGAACCAGGGCCGCAACCGCGCCGTCGGCATCGCGTCGTCGACCGCGGCAACACCCGAGACACTGCGCGAGATCGAGGGCGACTTCGACCGCGCCTGGCACCAGGGCCGGGTCACGCTGCTGCAGACGCCGGGGCCGGAGCTGCGCGACAACGTGCGCGCGGCCTGACGTTGCCCCCCGGCGCAACCCGGCGCCTGCCGATTCAGCGCCCGACGATGTCGTACAGCGCCGCGGTCAGCGCGGCCGCGTTCGGGCCGCCGATGATGCCCGGCGCCATCTTGTTCATCATGTAGGCCAGGCACAGGCGCCGCTCGGTGTCGACGATCACGATCGAACCGCCCCAGCCGCCCCAGAAGCAGATGCGCCCTTCGGGGATCCACGGCAGCAGTGCGGGTTGCGGCAAGCCGTAGCCCAGGCCCATCTTCAGCGGCACGCCGAGCACGAGGTCCGGGCCGTCGGCCTGGGTCTCGAAGATGCGCGCGATCGTGCGCGGCGACAGCAGATGCACGCCGTCGAGCTCGCCGCCGCAGGCGACCAGCGACTGGATGCGCGCCACCGAGCGCGCGTGACCGTGGCCGTTGGCGGCGCCGATGTCGGCCTGGCACCAGGCGTCGTCGTGGCTCGCGGTCGCGTCCGGCAAAGGGTTGGTCAGCGTCTTGAACATCGGGCCGTCGCGATCGAGCGCCGCCAGGTCGATCGGTAGCGGCGGCGGTGGCAGCACGCGGGCGATGCGGTCCGCTTCGGTGCGCGGCAGCCCGATGTGGAAATCGGCATGCAGCGGCCCGGCGATGTGCTCGGCGAGAAACTGCCCGGGCTTCAGGCCGCTGATGCGCCGGATCACCTCGCCGACCAGGTGGCCGTAGTTCAGCGCGTGGTAGCCCGACGCCGTGCCGGCCGGCCACCACGGCGCCTGCGCCGCCAGCAGCGCGGTGCAGCGCTCCCAGTCGCACAGGTCCGCGGCACTGACCGGCTGGGCCCAGCCCGACACGCCCGAGGTGTGGCCGAGCAGGTGCCGAACCAGCACCGCGCCCTTGCCGGCGGCGCCGAACTCGGGCCAGTAGTGCGCGACCGGGGCGTCCAGGTCGAGTTCACCGCGCTCGGCCAGCACCAGCGCGCACAACGAGGTCATCGTCTTGGTGGTCGACCAGACGTGCGTCAGCGTGTCGCGCTGCCAGGGCTTGGTTCGCGTGGCGTCCGCGAAGCCGCCCCAGAGGTCGACGACGAACGCGCCGTCGATCGTGACGGCGAGCGAGGCGCCGAGGTCGTCGCCGCTGGCCAGCAGCGCGGCAAAGCGCTGGCCCAGTGGCTCGAAGCGGTCGTCGCACCGGCCTTGCACGGGCAGCGCATCGATAGGCGTCGCGCTCATGCTCAGAACTCCAGGCTGGCGCCGAGCGCGAACTCGCGCGGCGGCGTGTAGGTCACCTGACGCGCGCCGCCGAGCAGCGGCGATGCGATGCTCATGCTCGTCAGCGCGGTCGTGTTGGCGGCGTTGCGCAGTTGGGCGTAGACCTTCCAGCGGCCCGCGGCCGGCTGGATCGAGGCCGCCAGGTTGACGAGGCCATAGGCCGGCTGCACCGCGTCGGCGGTGTTGAACTCGGTGAAGTAGAACCGGCCGCGCCACACGTAGTCGGCATGCAGCAGCGCCTTGTAGGCGCCGACGGCCTGCGTGAAGTCCGCCGCCAGGCTGGCCTGCGCCTTGGACACCTGGGCCAGCTGGTTGCCCTTGACGTTGACCGGCAGCGTCGGGTTGTTGCGCAGGTCGGTGTTGGTGAAGTCCGTGTACTTCGGGTCCATCAGGCCCAGGCCCGCGGTCAGCGTCAGCGCCGGCACCGGGCGCAGCGAGCCCTCGAGTTCGAGCCCGTTGATCTTGGCCGCGGACGCATTGGCCAGGATCGTGTTGGCCACGCCGACCTGCGACACCTGCATGTCCTTGTAGTGACTGCTGAAGACGGCCGCGCTGAGGATGCCGCGCCGGTCCCAGAACTCGGTCTTCAGGCCCAGCTCGACGCTGGTGACCGTCTCGGGCTTCACCAGCTCGGGCTGCAGCGCGCCCAGGTTGACGGCGCCCGATTTGAAGCCGTGCGACAGGCGTGCATACGCCATCGTCGCGGGCGAGAACTTGTACTCGACGCCCAGGCTGCCCGGGACGCTCGTCCAGGCCGCGCTCGGCGCGCCGGTGCCATTGATACCGAACGCGGCGACATTCTGGTATTCGTCCGCGCTCTTGCGGTCGTGGTTGACGCGCAGCCCGGCGAGCAGCGCCCAGGTCGGCGACAGCGCGTAGCGCAGGTCGGTGTAGACCGCCTCGGAGGTCGTGCGCACCTTGCCCCCGAGCAGGAACTGCACGCCGCCCGGGAACGGAACGTCCAGCGGCTGGCCCGGCACCAGGAACCCCAGCGGCACCTGGGTGGAGACGTTGATGTCCTGGCGCTGGTCGAAGCGCAGGTAGGTCGCACCGACCAGCCACTGAAGTGCCGACGATTCGTCCGACGCGAGGTGCACATCGACGCTGGCGTCGCGGCTGCGCGTGTCGAAGCTCGAGGTGGCGGTCAGCGACTCGGTGGTGTCGCTGTCCCAGGCGCGGAACGCGCCGCTGTGGCGCCAGCTGGCCGCGACACTCAGCGTGTTCGTGCCGATCGGCTGCTCGTACAGCGCCTGCAGCGTGTTCACCTCGACCTTGTTGGTCGAACCCTGGCTCTTGACGACCCGCGGATCGCTGCCGGGCTGCACGCCGAACAGCAGCTGCGAGACCATCGCCGGGTCGGCCAGCACCGGCATGCTCGGCCCGGCGTCCTTCTCGCGATAGTGGCCAAGGATCACGCGCAGGTTGCCGCCGTTGCCGAGGTCCGTGGAACTCTGCAGGCGCAGCGCGCGCGACGACAGGTCGTCGAGCCGGTCCGGCCCGGTGGTGTCCGGCCCACCGGCGATCACCGGGCCCGAGTTCGTGCCGGCCAGCGGGTTGCGGGTGTAGCCGTCCAGCGACTTCACCTGGTACGACAGCCGCAGTCGGGTCGAGCCGTCGCCGACCGGGCCGGAGACGAAGCCTTCGCTCTCCTTGCGGCCGTAGTCACCGAACAGCGCGCCGACGCGACCCTGGAACATGTCCGTCGGCTTGGCCGAGATGATGTTCAGCGCGCCGCCGGTCGCGTTGCGCCCGTAAAGCGCGCCCTGCGGGCCGCGCAGCACCTCGATGCGCTGCGTGTCGAACAGGCTGACGTTCGAGCTGGTCTGGTCCGACACGTAGCTGCCGTCGCTGTACAGCGCCACGCCGGGGTCGCCGCCGGCGAGGATGAAGACGTTGCCGATGCCGCGGATGAAGAGCTGCGACGCGCCCTGGCCGGTCGTGAAGGTGGTGTTCGGCGTCAGGGTCACCACGTCGGCGAGATTGGTCACGCCCTGCTCGGCGAGCTTGGCGCCGTTCAGCACGGTGATCGCGGCCGGCGTGGTGTCGAGCAGCGTGAGGCGCTTCTCGGCGGTGATCGTCACGCGTTCGAGCGCGGCCGGGTCGGTGGCCGGGGCGCTGGCCGCGGCCTCCGGCGGGCTCGCCGCCTGGGCTCGCGCAAGCAGCGGCGTGCCCACCAGCAGCGCGCCGGCGCAGAGCTCGGCCACGTGGTTCATCCGGCGGGTCTTCGCGCGGTGCGGGGTCGTCTTCATCGAATGTCTCCGGTTCGCTGCTGCAGGCGGCGCGCCGTCTGCGTGGGCGCTTGCGGAGAGTGTTCGATGCCCGGCTGTCGCCGTCTATCTGCTTTCGGAACCGCGCTGTGGCGAATCGGAAGCGGCGCCCCTCATCGAGGGAAATTCCCGAGGCGAAGCGGGCTCAGTGGCGCGACCCGCGCAGGGTCTGGCTCGGCGACTCGCCGAAGCGCAGCCGGTAGCGGGCGGCAAAGCTGCCCAGCTGCATGAAGCCCCATTTGAAGGCGACGTCGGTCACCGTGGCCGAGTCGGGCGACGCGCGCAACTCGTCGCGCACGCGGTCGAGCCGGTACTGCTGCAGGTAACGCAGCGGCGACGTGCCCAGGTGCTTCTCGAAGCCGCGCGTCAGCGCCCGCACGCCAACGCCGCAGGCGCGCGCGATCTCGGCCACCGCCGGCAGTTCGATCGCGTGGGCATGGATGTAGTCGCGCGCGCGGCGCGTCGTCGGCGGCAGCGTGGCCGGCTGGTCGAGGCACACGGCGTAGCTGTTCGGCCAGGCGAGCAGCAGCTCGTACAGCGCGGCGTCGCGCAGGCTGCTCTCGAAGCGGCCCGCAGCCCGGTGCGCGTAGGCCGGCGTGGCGGCCAGGTGGCTCATCACGCGCAGCAGCGCGCCGACCTGCGGGCCGCCGGCCGGCGCACGCCCCTCGAAGCGCAGCTCGTGCGTGAGCTCCGAGCCGAGCAGCGCGCGGCAGGCGCTCTTCATGTCGTGTTCGGCGACACGCAGGTTCAGCAGCTCCATGTCGGCCGACATGTGCAGCCGCTGCCGCATGTCGGGCGCGGTCACGCCGCCCTCGCCGGGCCCGAACGGTTCGCCGTCGCCATGGCGCCGCACGACGCCACGGCGCAGGTAGGCGAACACCCAGCACGGGAAGGCCTCGGACACCGACGCGATCGCCGGCGAGCCGTAGCGGATCTCGCCCAGGTGCAGCCGAGCGAACTCGAAGCCGCGCATGCGCATGTCCAGCGCCGCGCTGGACGTGAGCTGCAGCGCGTGCGGCCCGTACAGGTTGGCCACATAGGAGGCGGCATGCTCCGGCTCGGTGGTCTGGAACAGCGACACGAAGCGCGAGTTGCCGAACGCGGTCTCAACCTCGCGCAGCTGCAGCGTGCTGTCGGTGGCGGTGCCCATGCCCGCATTTGTAGGGCAATTCGCCGCGCGCCGCCATAGGTCGAAGCCAGCGCTCGTCAGACGGACGCAGCGGCGGCCAGGTACTGATGGATCTGCGCCACCGCCGCCGCCCCCTCGCCGATCGCGCCGCCGACGCGCTTGACCGAGCCCGAGCGCACATCGCCGACGGCAAACACGCCGGGGATGCTGGACTCCAGCGCGGCCGGCCCGGCGCCGCCGGGCGGTGCGCCCAGCGCGACACCGGTGCGCACGAAGCCGTGCGCGTCGACCGCCACCTGGCAGCCGTCGAGCCAGCGGGTTTCGGGATCCGCACCGACGAACAGGAACAGGTTGCGCAGCGCCCGTTCCTCCTCGGTGCCGGCACGGTGGTCGCGCCACGTGACCCCCGCCAGGCCCGCGCTCGCATCGCCGTGCAGCTTGGTGATCTCGGTGTGCGGCCTGAGTTCGATGTTGGGCGCGGCCTCGATGCGGTCGATCAGGTAGCGCGACATGCTGGCTGCCAGACTCGGGCCGCGCACCAGCATGTGGACCCGCGACGCATGCTGCGACAGGAACACCGCGGCCTGGCCGGCGGAATTGCCGCCGCCGACCAGCACGACCTCGGTGCGCGCGCACATCGTCGCCTCCAGCGCCGAGGCCCAGTACCAGACGCCGCGCCCCTCGAATTCGCCCAGCCGCGCCACATCCGGCCGTCGATAGCGCGCACCGCTGGCGATGACAGCGGTGCGGGCACGCAGGCGCCGGCCGTCGGCGAGGTGAATCTGCAGCTCGCGGTCCGGGCCGGCGCGGCTGCAGTCGAGCGAGCGCACCTCGGCCGGGATCAGCATCTCGGCGCCGAACTTCTGCGCCTGCACGAAGGCGCGCCCGGCGAGCGCGCCGCCGGAGATGCCGGTGGGGAAACCGAGGTAGTTCTCGATGCGCGCGCTGGCGCCGGCCTGCCCACCGTAGGAGCGGCAGTCGACCACGACGACGCGCAGCCCCTCGGAAGCCGCGTACACGGCCGTCGACAGCCCAGCCGGCCCGGCCCCGACCACGACGACATCGAACAGCTCGTCGTGGTCCACGCTGTCGACCATGCCGATGCAGCGCGCCAGCGTGTTCTCGTCCGGGTTCACCAGCACCGCGCCATCGGGGCACACGGCGAGCGGCTCGCCCGGTGCCGCGCCGTACTGCTCCATCAGCGCTGCGGCGCCGGCGTCCTGACTCGCGTCGACCACGTGATAGGGCTCGCCGTTGCGGCGCAGGAAGTTCTGCAGCCGCAGCAGCGCGGCCGACCCCGGCTGGCCGATCAGCACCGGGCCGCTCGCACCCGACTCGATGAGTGCGACACGCCGCAGGATCAGCGCCCGAACCAGCCGCTCGCCGAGGTCAGCCTCGGCGATGATGAGCGCGCGCAGCTGGCCGGGCAGCAACAGCAGCACCTGCACGTCCTCCTGCGCGACGCCATCGACCAGCGACGGCTTGCCGGACAGCGAACCGACCTCGCCCATGAAATGGCCGCGCCCGTGGCGCACGATCGGCGTGACGTGTCCCAGGCCGTCGCGCTGGCTCACCTCCACCGCGCCGTCGAGGACCACGAACAGTCCCGGGCCGGGCTCGCCGGCGGTGATGAGGCGGGCCCCGCGCGGGTGGGTCTGGACGGCGCCGAACCGCTGCATCCGCGCCATCTCGGCGTCGGTCAGGATCGGGAACATCTGGTGGCGGCGAGACAGCAGCTCGCTGGGTGCGGCATCGACCATCGCAACTCCGGTGGGGCACGTTCGCCGATTAGACGCCAGCGCCGTCGCGCCTGCAGCGCCCGGTTCCTCAGCCCTGTGCGCGAGGCTAGCGCGCCGGCGCCTCGGCCGCGGCCTTCTGCGCGCGCGCGGCAGCGGCCGCGCGCAGGGCCTTCAGCTTCTCGCGCGGGTCCTCTTTCTCGGTCACCTCGTCGAGCTTCATCTCGGCGACGAAGCGGCTCGGCACGCCGGCGACGATCTCGCGCCCGCGCTTGCGCCGCTTCAGCACGCTGACGCCCAGCGTGCTGCGTGCGCGCGTGATGCCGACGTACATCAGGCGGCGCTCTTCCTCGAGCCGGTCGGCGGTCATGTCGTCGTCCCCGCTTTTGAACGGCAGCAGCCCCTCGTTGACGCCGGCCAGCACCACGTGCGGCCATTCCAGACCCTTCGCGGCATGCAAGGTCGACAGCGTCACGACGTTCTGCTCGTCGCCGCGCTCGGCCAGGCTGATGATCACCGAGATCGTCTGGGCAACCTCGAGCACGCTCTTCTTCTCGCTCTCGATCGCCAGGCCACCGTCGTTCTCCAACTCGCCACCGCAGCGCTTCGCGATCCAGTCGACAAAGTCGAGCACATTGCTCCAGCGCGCCGCGGCGAGCTTCTCGCTGTCCTCGCCATCGTGCAGGTGCTGCTCGTAGCCAATGTCCTTCAGCCAGCCCGTCAACAGCACCTTCGCGTCCTCGGCGCCGGCGGTCTGGCGGGCGCGGTATTCCAGATCGTTCACGTAGCGGCCGAATTCGTGCAGCGAGCCGAGCGCGCGGCCGCTCAGCACGGAGCCGAGGCTCTCGGCGAACAGCGCCTCGTACAGGCTGGTCTTCCAGCGCTTCGCGAACTCACCCAGGCTGGCCAGCGTCTGGTGGCCGATGCCCCGCTTGGGCGTCGTGACCGCGCGCAGGAACGCCGGATCGTCGTCGTTGTTGACGATCAGGCGCAGCCAGGCGCACAGGTCCTTGATCTCGGCGCGATCGAAGAAGCTCTGCCCGCCCGAGACCTTGTACGGAATGCCGGCCTTGCGCAGCGCCTTCTCGAACACGCGCGCCTGGTGATTTGCGCGATACAGCACCGCGAAGTCCTTGAACTCGACCGCGCTCGCGCCGGTCGGCGACGCGGCCGAGGCGCTCGCGACCGTGCCGGCCTGCAGCGCCTGAACCCTTGCGACCACGCGCTCGGCCTCGTGCTCCTCGTTGTCGCACTCGATCACGCGCACCGGCTCACCATCGCCGAACGCGCTCCACAGCTTCTTCTCGAACAGCTTCGGGTTGTTGGCGATCACCTTGTTGGCGGCGCGCAGGATGTGGCCGGTCGAGCGGTAGTTCTGTTCGAGTGCGATGACCTTCAGCGCCGGGTAGTCCTGCGGCAGGCGCTTCAGGTTGTCGATCGTCGCGCCGCGCCAGCCGTAGATGCTCTGGTCGTCGTCGCCGACCGCGGTGAACATGGCCTGCTGCCCGGCGAGCGACTTCAGCATCTCGTACTGGATCGCGTTGGTGTCCTGGTACTCGTCGACGAGCAGGTAGCGCAGTGTGTCCTGCCACTTCGCGCGGACCTCGGCGTCGCGCAGAAGCAGCCGGTGCGGCAGCCCGATCAGGTCGTCGAAGTCGACCGCCTGATAGGCGGCGAGGCGTTCCTCGTAGCGCTGCATCACGCGCTGCGCGACGCGCTCGTCGTCGTTCGCCGGTTCGACGTCCGCGCTGCTCAGGCCCTGGTTCTTCCAGCCGCTGATCGCCCACTGCCAGCGGCGTGCCAGCGCGTTGTCGGTGCTCGCGCCGGCTTCCTTCAGGATGCCGAGCACGTCGTCGCTGTCGAGGATGCTGAACTGTTGTTTGAGGCCGACCTTCTCGAACTCGCTGCGCAGGATGCGCACGCCCAGCGAGTGAAAGGTGCTGACGACGAGATGCTTCGCAGCGCGCGGGCCGACCAGCGCCTTCGCGCGCTCGCGCATCTCCTGCGCGGCCTTGTTGGTGAACGTGATCGCGGCGATCTGGCCGGGTTCGTAACCGGCCTGCAGCAGCCGCGCGATCTTGTGCGTGATCACGCGCGTCTTGCCGGAGCCGGCGCCCGCGAGCACCAGGCACGGGCCGTTCAGGTGATGGACCGCTTCGAGTTGCGCGGGGTTGAGGGGATCGGGAACGAGGGACACAAGGCGGTTCGGCGGACAGGCGTGATGATAGCGACGGCGCGCGCGACATCGCCGCTCGCCGCCTTGCGATACTCGGCGCACGATGCAAGCGATCCTCGCCGTCACGCTGCCGTTCTTCGCGCTGGTGCTGCTGGGCTACCTCGCCGCGCAGCGCGAGGTGCTGCCCGAGGACGCGATCCCCGGGCTGAACGTCTACGTGCTGTTCTTCGCGCTGCCCTGCATGCTGTTCCGCTTCGGCTCGAGCCAGCCGTTCGCGCGCCTGATCGACCTGCGGCTGCTCGCGATCTACGCCGTCTGCGCATTGGCGATGGTCGCGGTGACGATCGCGCTGACCTGGCAGCGCGGTGCGCGGCCGGGCGTCGACTTGAAGAACGCGGCCTTCGGCGCGTTGGTCGCCGCGTTCCCGAACTCCGGCTTCATGGGCGTGCCGCTGCTGGTCGCGCTGCTCGGCGACGCCGCGGCCGGCCCGGTGATCGGCGCGCTCCTGGCCGACCTGATCATGACCAGCACGCTGTGCCTCGCGCTGGCGCAGGCGAGCACCCATCGCGCCGGTGCCGACGGTGGCCGAGGCGTGTTCGCGGCCGCGCTGCTGTCGCTGCGCGGCGCGGCGACGAACCCGCTGCCGTGGGCGATCGTGATCGGCGCGCTGTTCGCCGCGTTCGACCGCGAACTGCCCGGCCCGATCGCGCAGATCGTGCGCATGCTGGGCGATTCGGCGACGCCGGTGGCGCTGTTCACGATCGGCTCGGTGCTGTCGCGCGCCGGTCGGCACGCGCACTCGCGCACGCCGCCGGGCCGCTACCTGCCGGTGGCGCTGCTGAAGCTGGTGCTGCACCCGGCGCTGGTGTTCGGGCTGGGCACGGCAGCGATCGCCTTGGGCGCGCCGGTGCCGCGTTTCGGGCTGATGGTACTGACCCTGGTCGCGGCGCTGCCGAGCGCGAGCAACGTCTCGGTGCTGGCCGAGCGCTACGGCGCCGACAACGGCCGCGTCACGCGGATCATCATGGTCTCGACCGTGCTTGCGTTCGCGAGCTTCTCTGCGCTCGCGTGGGTCTTCGGCGTCGGGCGCGCGGGCGTTTGACGCTGGTCAGCCGCTGCCGAGCAAAGGCTGACCGAGTTCGCGGCCTGACACGCCTGTGCCGAGCCGGCAGAATCGCGCGATGACCGACCTCTCCGCGTTCACAACAGCAGCGCGCCACATCGGCGCCATCCTGTCGACGACCACGCCCGACGCCGACCCGACCGAAACCGCCGAGTGGTGCGAGGCGCTCGATGCGCTGAGCGCGGCGCACGGCCCCGAGCGTGCGCGGTTCCTGCTCGATGCGCTGCTCATGCATGCACGCCGGCGCGGCCTGAACTGGCTGCCGTCGATGGTCACGCCCTACGTCAACAGCATCGCGCTGGAGGCGCAGCCGCCGTTCCCCGGCGACCTCGCGATGGAACAGCGCCTGGCCGCGCTGATGCGCTGGAACGCGCTGGCGATGGTGATGCGCGCGAACCGCGTCGAGACCGGCGGCTCGGCCGAACTCGGCGGTCACATCGCGAGTTATGCGTCCGCGGCCGACCTGTTCGAGGTTGGCTTCAATCATTTCTTCCACGCGCGCGACGATGCCACCGGCAATCTCGGCGACCTGGTGTTTTTCCAGCCGCATTCGGCGCCCGGCGTCTACGCGCGCGCTTTCCTCGAAGGGCGGCTCACGGCCGACGACCTCGCGCACTATCGCCAGGAACTGAGCGCGCCGGCGCGCGGCGCGCGAGGCCTCACCTCGTATCCGCACCCGCAGCTGATGCCGGACTTCTGGCAGTTCCCGACCGGCTCGATGGGCATCGGCCCCATCAACGCGATCTACCAGGCGCGCTTCATGCGCTACCTGCAGCACCGCGGTCTGCTGGCCGCGACGCCCGCGGGTTCGGCGCAACGACGGGTCTGGGGTTTCTTCGGCGACGGCGAGATGGACGAGCCCGAATCGATCGCGGCGCTGTCTCTGGCCGCGCGCGAGCAGCTCGACAACTGCACCTTCGTCATCAACTGCAATCTGCAGCGCCTCGACGGCCCGGTGCGCGGCAACGGCCGCATCGTCGACGAGCTCGAGTCGCTGTTCGCCGGCGCGGGCTGGCGTGTCATCAAGTGCCTGTGGAGTTCCGACTGGGACGTGCTGTTCGCGCGCGACCACGGCCACGCGCTGATGCGTGCGTTCGCGCGCACCGTCGACGGCGAGTTCCAGACCCTGTCGGCGAAGGACGGCAAGTTCAATCGCGAGATGTTCTTCGGCCAGAACCCGGAGCTGCTCGCGCTCGTCGCCGACCTGCGCGACGAGGACATCGACCGGCTGCGCCGCGGCGGCCACGACGCGGTGAAGATCCATGCCGCCTTTGCAGCCGCCTCCGCGCACACCGGCCAGCCCACCGTCGTGCTCGCGAAGACGATGAAGGGCTATGCGATGGGCGACACCGCGCAGGGCCGCATGACCACGCACTCGGCGAAGAAACTCGACGGCGCCGCGCTGCTCGCGTTCCGCGACCGCTTCGCACTGCCACTCGACGATGCCGCGACGCAGGAACTCGCGTTCTGCCGGCCCGCGCCGGACAGCGCCGAGCTGAAATACCTGCACAGCCGGCGTCAGGCGCTGGGGGGTGCGTTGCCGGCGCGGCGCGCCGATTGCGCGGTGCTCCCGGTGCCGTCGCTCGAGTCGACGGCGGCGTTCGCGCTCGATGCCGCGGGCAAGGAGATGAGCACGACGATGGCTTTCGTGCGCCTGCTCGGCAACTTGCTGAAAGATCCAACCCTTGGGCCCCGCATCGTGCCGATCGTCGCCGACGAGGCGCGCACCTTCGGCATGGCGGGCCTGTTCCGCCAGGTCGGCATCTACGCGCCGTTCGGCCAGCTCTACCAGCCGGAGGATTCGGGCTCGGTGCTGTCGTACCGCGAGGCCGCGACCGGGCAGATCCTCGAGGAGGGCATCACCGAGGCCGGCGCGATCTCGTCGTGGACCGCAGCCGCGACGGCGTACTCGAACCACGGCCTGGCGATGCTGCCGTTCTACATCTACTACAGCATGTTCGGCTTCCAGCGCGTCGGCGACCTGATCTGGGCCGCGGCCGACCAGCGCGCGCGCGGCTTCCTGATCGGCGCGACCTCGGGGCGCACGACGCTCGGCGGCGAAGGGCTGCAGCACCAGGACGGCAGCAGCCACCTGATCGCCGCGACCGTGCCGAACTGCAAGGCCTACGACCCGGCGTTCGCCGGCGAGTTGGCGGTGATCGTCGACCACGGCATGCGCGAGATGCTGGTCGAGCAGCGCGACGTCTTCTACTACGTGACCGCGATGAACGAGAACGCAGCGCAGCCTTCGCTGCCGGCCGACGCGCACGAGGGTGTCGTGCGTGGCCTCTACCTCTTCCGGCGCGCGCCCGCGGCGACGGGCCCACGCATGCAATTGCTCGGCTCGGGCGCGATCCTCGGCGAGGTGCTGAAGGCCGCCGATGCGCTGGCGGCAGAGCACGGTGTCGCCGCCGACGTCTGGAGCGTCACCAGCTTCAGCGAATTGGCGCGCGACGGCATCGCGGCCGAGGCTGCGTGGCGGCATGGCCAGGCCGACACCATCGATGCCTACCTGACGCGCCGGCTCGCCCCGACCGAGGGGCCGATCGTCATCGCGACCGACTACGTGCGCGCGGTGCCGGAGCAGGTCCGCGCCTTCCTGCCTGCCGGGCGGCGCTGCGTGACGCTGGGCACCGACGGCTTCGGCCGCAGCGACACGCGCGCCGAACTGCGCAGACACTTCGAGGTCGATGCGGCGGCGATCGCCGCCGCCGCGCTGCGCGCGATGCGCTAGCGGCCTACTTGCGGCGGAACTTGCGAATCGCCGCGATCTGCGCCGCCAACGCCGCGAACTCGCCCTGGGCCTTCGCGAAGTCGATGTCGCTCTTCGCGTTCTTCATCGCGTCTTCGGCGAGGCGCTTGGCTTCGTTGGCCTTGGCCTCGTCGAGGTCGTGGCCGCGGATCGCGGTATCGGCGAGCACGGTGACCGTGCCCGGCTGCACTTCGAGGATGCCGCCGGCGACGAAGACGAACTCTTCCTCGCCGTTGTCGGCACGCTCGATGCGCACCGCGCCGGGCTTGATGCGGGTGATCAGCGGCGTGTGGCGCGGCAGGATGCCGAGCTCGCCGCTCTCGCCCGGCAGCGCGACGAACTTCGCCTCGCCGGAGAAGATGCTGCCTTCGGCGGAGACCACGTCTACGTGCAGGGTTGCCATGTCGGGCTCCGATCAGTTGATCTTCTTGGCCTTCTCGATGGCCTCGTCGATCGTGCCGACCATGTAGAAGGCCTGCTCGGGCAGCGAGTCGCACTCGCCGGCCACGATCATCTTGAAGCCGCGGATGGTTTCCTTCAGCGGCACGTACTTGCCCGGCGAGCCGGTGAAGACCTCGGCGACGTGGAAGGGCTGGCTCAGGAAGCGCTGGATCTTGCGCGCGCGCGCCACGGCCAACTTGTCTTCCGGCGAGAGCTCGTCCATGCCCAGCACGGCGATGATGTCGCGCAGTTCCTTGTAGCGCTGCAGCGTGCCCTGCACCGCACGGGCGGTGTTGTAGTGGTCTTCACCGACGACGTTCGGGTCGAGCTGACGCGAGGTCGAGTCGAGCGGGTCGACCGCCGGATAGATGCCGAGCGAGGCGATGTCGCGCGACAGCACGACGGTCGAGTCGAGGTGGGCGAAGGTCGTCGCCGGCGACGGGTCGGTCAGGTCGTCGGCGGGA
>Ga0207658_10000536_pt1 | contig 34566 bp, 33 predicted proteins | sample KBSS33metaG_FD_184322 | JGI IMG/M metagenome (GOLD analysis project Ga0207658, IMG submission 184322) | Switchgrass rhizosphere microbial communities from Kellogg Biological Station, Michigan, USA - KBS S3-3 metaG (SPAdes) (version 2) | ecosystem: Host-associated > Plants > Roots > Rhizosphere...
GTCGAACACCGGCGCCTGGCGCACCTCCAGAGGTTGTACGCCCGCAAGCCCCTCCACGACCAGGGCCGCACGGGCGGGATCGGGGTCAACCACCAGGACTCGCATACCAGGCCGTCTTAAGCGCACCTGCGCCTCGTGCGCCGAGCGGCGTCTCGCGCGCAGCCGGCGCGACGCCCTCTCCGCCTGCCGAAGAGGCGCCGGCGCTGCAATTTTAAGCGCCCTCAGCCTGCGGATCGAGCGAGCTCTTCAGGATGGTGAACCCCTTATGAACGCCGCGCCCCGACGGCGTTCAGCCCCGCCAGGTCAGGATGGCTGCAAGAACTCAGGAGGTTTGCAGTGAAGAAGTGGATTCTGCCGGCCGCGGTCGGCGCCCTCACCCTGGCGGCCGGCGGCGCGGCGATGGCGCAGCCCTACGGCTACTACGGCGGCAGCCGCTATTATGACGCGCCGGCCTACGGCTACGGCTACGGCGGCCGCGGCTACGCCCGCGACAGCGACGGCGACGGCATCCCCGACCGCGCCGAATGGAACCGCGACCGCGACCGCGACGGCCGCCCTGACCAGTGGGACCGCTACGACAACCGCCGCCACCACCGCCACTACCGCGGCTACAGCTACCAGCGGCCCTACTACAACTACGACCGCGGCTACTCGAACTACGGCTACTACCGCTAGGTCCGGCGGGCGGCCCGGCGCTTCGGGCCGCCCCTTTCCTCCCGCTCATCCCGGGCGGGTATAGATGTGACCCATGACGGTCACCCCCGCGCCTGCGCTGCAGCCCCTGCGGCTTAGCGACCAAACGCCGCTCTCGGCGTACGCCGAGCACCCCGGCGCGCAGCTGCAGTTGGTCTGCGGCGCCTGCACCTGGTCACGCAGCTACGCGCCTCAGCGCATCATCCAGCGCCTGATCGCCAAGCGCGCCGGAGACGCCCAGACCCCCGCCGCAGCCGTCGCGCGCCAGGTGCAGTGGCCCTGCCCGCGCTGCCGCCGCATGCGCTGGGGAACCCGGCTGGCTACGCCGGTGATCCGAACCCCATAGGTTATGCCCGAGCTTGTCCACAGTACGTCGGCAAACATGTGGACAGGTGGTCGTGGGCCGGCATGCCGCAGTGATGTGCGGGTCGGCATTGGCTAACCGTAGCGGATGGCCATCGTCCCTGCGCTCGATCTTCGCCCGGTCTCCAACGACCTGGCGATCCCGCACGTCCCGGCCAACATCGAGGCCGAACAGGCCCTGCTGGGCGCCCTGCTCTACGACAACGGCGCTTTCGAGCGGATCGGCGACCAGCTCGGCGACCGGCACTTCTACGAGCCGTTCCACCAACGGCTGTTCGCCGCCATCGAGACCTACATCCGCAAGGGCCAGCTCGCCGAGCCGATCCTGCTGGCCGAGCAGTTCGCGAGGGACCCGGCGTTCGAGGAGCTGGGCGGCGTCCGCTACCTCGCCGACCTCGTCGACCGCGCGCCGCCGGCGGCCAATGCGTTCGACTACGCCCGCGCCGTCTACGACCTCGCCTTGCGCCGCGACCTGATCCGCATCGGCGGCGAGATCGCCGCCCAGGCGCAGAAGGCCGACATCGAGCTCGACGCGCGCGACCAGATCGAAGCGGCCGAGCATCAGTTGTTCCAGCTCGCCGAGACGGGCGGCGTCTCCCAGGGCTTCGTCACCTTCGCCGAGGCCCTGCACGGCGCGGTCGCCCAGGCCGCCGAGGCGCACAGCCGCGACGGGGGACTGGCCGGCATCTCCACCGGCCTGATCGACCTCGACCAGAAGATCGGCGGCCTGCACCCCTCCGACCTGGTGATCCTCGCCGCCCGCCCCTCGATGGGAAAGACCTCGCTCGCCTGTAACGTCGCCTTCGACGTCGCCCGCAACTACGCCTGGGAGCCGCAGCCCGACGGGTCGAAGAAGACCGTCCGCGGCGGCGTCGTCGCCTTCTACTCGCTTGAAATGAGCGCCGAGCAGCTGGCCATGCGCCTCTTGGCCGAAGTCTCCGGCGTCTCCGGCGACCGGCTGCGCAAGGGCGAGATCGACGCCATGGAGTTCGGCCGCATCCGCGACGCCGCGCTGGAGATCCAGGAAGCGCCGCTCTACATCGACGCCACCGGCGGCCTCTCCATCGCCAAGCTGACCGCCCGCGCGCGCCGGCTCAAGCGGATGGTCGGCCTCGACCTGGTGGTCGTCGACTACCTGCAGCTGATCACCGGCGGCGGCTCCGGCTCCGACAACCGGGTGCAGGAAGTCTCCATGATCACCCAGTCGCTCAAGGCGCTGGCGAAGGAGCTTGCGGTGCCGGTGATCGCGCTCTCGCAGCTCTCCCGCCAGGTCGAGAACCGCGAGGACAAGAAGCCCCAGCTCTCCGACCTGCGCGAATCCGGCTCGATCGAGCAGGACGCCGACATGGTCATGTTCGTCTATCGCGAAAGCTACTATCTGAGCCGCCTGGAGCCGCGCGAAGGCACCGAGGAGCACTTCAAGTGGCAAGAGCAGATGGACCAGGTGCGCGGCCTCGCCGAGATCATCATCGGCAAGCAGCGCCACGGCCCGATCGGCACCGTGAAGCTGTCGTTCAATGAGGACATCACCAAGTTCGGCAACCTCGCCCGCGACCACCACGCCCGCGCCTACAACGACATGGGCTGAGCCGGCCGCCCACGAGCCCGACGTGACGCCGCCCAGCGCGATGTCGCCCAGCGCGATCCTGACCGTCGACCTCGACGCGCTCGCCGCCAACTACCGCACGATCGCCGCAGAGACGCCCGGCGCCGCCATGGCTCCCGTGGTCAAGGCCGACGGCTACGGCCTGGGCGCCGTCCCGGTGGCCAGGAAGCTCTGGAGCGAAGGCGCACGCCACTTCTTCGTCGCCCGCCTGGACGAGGGCGAGCGGCTGCGCGCCGGCCTCGGCGCCGACCGCCCCGCGACCATCTACGTCCTCGACGGCCTCACCCCGGGCGCCGGCCCGCGCCTGGCGGCCGCAGGCCTCACCCCCGTCCTGTCGAGCCTGCCACAGGTCAGCGAAGCCGCCGCCTTCGCCCGCTCTCTCCGCAGCCCCCTCCCTGTCGCGCTGCACATCGACACCGGCATGAACCGCCAGGGCGTGACGCTCGACGAGGCGCGCGCCCTCGCCCAATCCCTCGATCGCCTCGAAGGTCTCGACCTTGGCCTGGTGATGAGCCACCTGGCCGCCGCCGCCGACCCGCAGGACCCGCACAACGCCCTGCAGCTCGAGCGCTTCGGCGCCGCGCGCGCCCTCTTCCCCCCATCCCGCTTCCCCAAGGCGCAGGCCAGCCTCGCCGCCTCGGCCGGGATCTTCCTGGGCGCCAACTACGCCTTCGACGTCGTCCGCCCGGGCGTCAGCCTCTACGGCGGCGGCCCGCGCGAGCGCCCCGACCCACGCCTGAAGCCCGTCGCGCGCCTGACCGCCCCGCTGATCGACATCCGCACCGTCCGCGCCGGCGAGCGCCTGGGCTATGGCGCGAGCCTCGTCCTCACGCGCACCACCCGCATCGGCCTCGCCCCCGCCGGCTACGCCGACGGCGTGATCCGCGCCGCCGGCGGCCACGGCTTCGCCTTCGTCGCCGCCGCGCGGCGCCCGCTCCTGATCGTCAACATGGACCTCGTCGCCGTCGACCTCGCCGACGCCGACGCCCGCGTCGGCGACCCCGTCGAGCTGCTGGGCGACAACGTCCCGCTGGACGACCTCGCCGCCGCCGCCGGCACCGTGGCGCACGAGGTGCTGGTGCGGCTGGGGCGGCGGGGGGAGCGCACCTACATCGGCGGGGTCTGAGCGTACCGAGGTGCCGGGGTGCGGCGGCAGGCAGGGGTGGACATTACGGCTCCGGGTGGCTCATCTCTGACATTCGGAACGTCCGCAGATGGGTGTCCCCCCAAGCTTCACCGGGCGACGCGGAGAGCCGACTTTAGCCTATCCCGCTTCTGTGCAGTCGGAAGCTAGAGTCGATAGCGCCGAGCCTTCCGCGACGCTACGCACGGTTGCCGAATCAGCAGCGCGCCTGCCCGATAAGAGCGATGCCTGAGTGGATCAGCTACGATAGCGCCCTTGCGGAAAGCGCGGACAAGCGTCGGCACCTGCTGCTAGGTAATGGCTTCAGCATGGGGGTGCATCCCCGCTTTTCCTACCGCACGCTCTACGCGGAAGCAGTCCGGGTAGACCGATCCATCAAACCGCTGTTCGACGGCCACGGCACCAATTTCGAAGACGCTCTTAGATCGACACACAATTCGGAAGATCAAACAAAGATTAGGCGCGCCTTAATAGGTGCAATTTCTGACGTTCATCCCAAGAGGAAGTACCTAACGCCCGATCAGGCCGATGCCTGTGGAATTTTATTAGAGACTTTTGCAGGACGAACGCGCGGATGCCTGCGCGGACGCGTATTTACGACTAACTATGATATGTTTGTTTATTGGGTTCTGATGCGCTTCAAGTCTGAGTTGGACTTGTATGATGGCCATGACAACTACGGCCTCTGGAACGACGGCGTTTTAAAGAAAACGTCGGTTTTCTATCTGCATGGCGCTCTACATCTCTACACGCGGCGGGTCGGCAATGTCCGGCCGGAAATACAGACCTGGAAGTTCATGTACCAGGACGGTTACCCAATCCCCGCCCAGGTGCGAGACAGCATCGCAAACGGCCGGTTGCACCTGTTTGTCTCGGAGGGCGAGTCCTGGCAGAAGCGCCAGCGTATAAGAAACAACCGCTACCTGCGCAAAGCCAACGAGCAATTCGGGAAGGCGTGCGACGATGAATCGGCAGCCGTTTTTACGATTGGCCACAGCCTGAATGATGTGGATCAGCACATAACGGACCTAATCGGAGTTGGCTCGGCCACCGTATTCATCGGCGTTCACCGGCCGTCCGATGATGGGGCTCAGGCGATGAAGGTTGCCAGGCGGTGGGCTCGCGCGCGCCGGGACTCTGGCCGGCCGCCGCTCGAAATTTTCCTCTTCGACAGCTCTGAGTGCTCCATTTGGGGCGCGCCCGCCCAGCAGCCGATTCTTACCCTTAAGGTGAGGCTCTGATGTTCCGCGAGGTCGCGAGCACATTCGAAAGAGTCCATTCCGTCTTTACCTCGCCAGCTCTGACCTTGTTGGTGGCGGCGCTCTAGCTCGCCCCTCAGCCTACATGAGCTTCCTTCGAAGAGATCGCGCACGGAAGCGGCTTCGCAACGCGCTAGCCATTGCGCCCAATGAGCCCTTCCTCCAAATGGTTTGGTCGATCAGCGCCCTACGTGAAGGACGCGCCGACCTCGCCGCTCGGCTCATCGAATTTCCACCGGAAGCCGTGCAGCAAAAGGTCGGCGATCAGTTGGCCATCCATGCCTGGGAGCTGGAGACGCTGGTCAATCAGCTGATTCTAACGGCGAAGACCCCAGGGCGGCGCTACTACCCCTGCCGGACGTTCAGCACTGCTAGCGAGTTCACCAACTATCTGCGGGAGGCTGAGGACGCAGAGTACGCCGCTGACAGCGACCCGAAGAAAATCCTCAACGAGGTGCATCGAATTGGACAGCGCCAATTCCCATGGCAACGCCAGATGCCCAACCTCCCGGACTTCTACCGTCCGATCTACCTCTATGGCCAGGGCGGATGCGCCGAAGCGTTCGAGGCCGCGCATCAACTGACCGTCAGCCAATTCGCACTGATCGGTTTCGCGCTCTACGCCACCTTCATGGGCCGGCCGTACGTCGACCGCTTCCTCGATCTCACCAAGGCCGGCATCTCGCCTGAACAGCTCGAGGCGGGGCTTCGCCTCCTGTCCATCCATGCGACCGACGCGCCGGCGGCGCTCCGCAGGATCGTTCAAGATGCTGGCGCTGGCGCGTGGCCGATGGCCTACAAGCCGAGCCTACTGCGGAGTCGGCCAGTGCTCGCATTTGGTACTGAGGGCAAACGCCTTCGTGCGCCCCTGCCGCATCTGATCCTGCAGCGTGTAACCTTCGGCCTATACTATGACGTCTTTCAGCCCGGCGGCGGGCTGCGCAATGAGATTGCGGCGCGGTTTGAACGCTACGCGGCGGACCTCGTCCGCGCGATGATGCCGGCGCTCGACGTCGAACCTCCGTACGTCTATCCCGCTGGGCGTGGACGCCAGATTGACGCGCCGGACGTCCTCATCAGCCAAGCGGATAAACTCGCCGTTGTCATCGAGTGCAAGGCGACAAAGCTTACCTTCGCGGCCCAGTTCTCCGAAGATCCTTCCATCGATGCCCAAGCTCGGTACGCGGAGATCGGCAAGGGCGTCTTCCAGGTCTGGCGATTCTTTGCCCATTGCCGCCTAGGGAGGACACGCCACCAGATCACCCCTCAGACACGCGGCCTGCTGCTGACGCTGGACACGTGGCTTGTCGCGGCGCGTGAACTCCAGGCCCACGTCCGAGAAGTAGCCGTCGAGCTCGCCGCCGCCGACCCTGACATACTGGAAGAGGATCGTCGCCCAGTTCTATTCGCGGCTGTTCAGGATTTTGAGGGTTTGCTGATCCGGACGGACGAGCAAGGCTTTCTCCAAACGCTAGATTCGGGCGCAGAAGAAAGGTTCCTGGGATGGATTTTGCCCGACATATCTCGAGACTTAGAGCCCGTGGCTGAACGCAAGCGGTACCCGTTCTCTCCAGAGGACTTAGTACCGTGGTGGGGAAGCTTTGAGTGAGATCGCAGAGTGCAGAGATAAACCCAACAGCAGCCCATCGCGAATGTCGCATTCGCAACGCAGGCTGCGGGTGGTGCCGCCGGTTTGCGTCGAGTTCCAGCGATGAGACGGTAGTCGCCTAGGCTCGCCCGCGCATGACCTTGTTGAAATCGACCTCATAACCAGCGGCGTCAAGCTCGCGCGCCAGGGAAATCCGCCACGCGCGGGCTGCATCGAAGGGCGTATAGACCACCCCGGTAATGTCAGAAGGGATTTCAAGATCGCCCTTGAGTAGGGCGCAAACCCGATCTCGCCCAAGTGAACCTACGAAATACCCAAGCTCAAGTAGTACGTTCTGCCGAGCGCGCGGCTTTAGGTCTGTCGCGTCGTTCGCGCGACCAACGTCATCAGGGGTAAGCAGCACCACGGCGAATCCCACGTCAGAGTTGGCGTGCAGCTTCTCAACGACAGTCATCCCTCGATTGACCTGCTCGTGGAGGATGACCGGCTCGAGCCCAATTTCCGCAAGGAATCGCGCCACCATCTCGCGTGGCGCTTCCTCGTGACCGTGAACGATGAAAACGCGGTGGCTGTCCCTGGGCTTATCACGCGGGGGTTGGCTGGGCATCTGCGCCTCTACGTACGCCTTGAAGTCGCGGCCGAACGGAATGATGACCGCCGAGGTTAGCTTTCGAAGTACCGCAATGTGCTTGTTGCTACTCGAATGATAGAACCGGTGGCAGAAGTTGATCAGCCAATGCAGATCGTCTGCGCCTCGCTCAATCAGCGCAATGGCTAGCCCAAATTCCTCTTCCCTCTCTGACGGCCATACAAGATCATCGCTGCCCATGCCGCGCGACTTCGCGGTACCAATGAATGCGTCGAGGTCGACACCTTCTGTCAGCCTGGCGCTGATCGGCGCGAGTTCATCGCTTCGCAGCACCAACGCGAGCTTTCTGAGCGGCCGAGCATAGGTGTCGTAGTCTGCGGCTTGGAGGTCAAGGATCGCGTTGTTGATTTCATTGAAAATGCGCCTCAACGACACTACTCGTTCTCATCCTTAAGCCGCGCCGCTGCCGCCCTTCGGATTATACCGTCGCGACAGATCTCTTTCATCTGCAAGACAATTGAATCCAGCGCGGAGTTGTTATTTGTGGACCCGGCTAGCGCGTCAATCTCATCATTGATTTTCTGGATCGCGCGCTCGATGCTCTCCGGATCACTCGGATTGAACTTGACCGCACCAATCTGGCCGTCGAGAGCTTGCATAACCCTCTGAAGCTCCTCGATCTTTCGCTGGAATTCGTGCAAACCGGTCACCTTCATGACGCATCCCACCCCGCCGCCGAATGCCGAAGTCTACCTAGCGGCGGGCTTGGCATCCAGCGGGCTCGGAACGGACCTAAGCACCCGACATCGTAGCCGAAGTGCCCCGGTAGAGGGCGGCGTCGGTCCGGTTCCAGCAGCTGTCGGACGAGATTCACGCCAAGTCCGCAGCCGCCGAACTTGACATATTGTTCCTCTTTTGTTCCCATCCGCCCCATGCAGGACTCGCCGATATGGCCGAGGCCCATGAGTGGAGCTTGCGGCGGTTGCGGGAGATGGCGGGCCCCTGACGAGCAGGCCTATCTGCGCGCCAGCGCCGCCGCCGGGCAGCACGAAGAGGCGCACGCGCGCTGGACGCTGGATGCTGATGACCGCATGGCCGCGGGCTGCGGCTGTCGATCGCGCTGGTGGCCCGGCTCGCGCGCGAGCGGCGCTGGGACGTCAAAGACCTTAAACGTGAGATCAAGAACGCGATCGAACGCGCGGGCGCACCCGTGAAAGATACGCCTGTCCCTCAATAGCGCTCGGCCTGCTGGCGGAAATGCTGCAGCACGCGGACCTTGTTGGCGTGCACCGCCCATTGCGCGAACGGCAGCCAGTAGGGCGCGGGGTCCAGGTCCAGCTCGTGCCGCGTCGCCAGCGTCAGCCGGGTGCGGTCAGGCCCGAGCGGCGTGAGGGTGAACCGCGCATCCAGGGTGCGGAAATAGCCCCTCACGTGCGGCGTATCGACCTTCGGGTACGGGCTCAGCTCGCGCATGCTCGGGGGATCGCTGAGTACGATGAAGTCGAGCTGGCGGCCTGGGCGCCAGACGGTGACGCGCTCGTAGGCGACGCCGGTCGAGAACACGCCTTCACGGATCGCGCCCGGCCCCTCGCCCAAGATCCGGCCGCGGAGCGGATAGGCCAGGCCCCAGCGGAACGGCGCGGCCGGCGCGCCGCGGATCGGCCCCATGTGGACGATGGAGTCCCACACCGCGGCGGGCGGGGCGGCGACCTCGACGCTCTCGACGCTTTCGAAGCTGGCGTGCGGCGGAAAGGCGAAGTCCGCCAGGATCACGGCCGGCGCGAGCGCAGAGCTCAGCAGCCTGCTGCGCGGACGGACGCGGGACGCCGCCATGCCGCGGCCGATGACTATCCCGATCATGCCGACGCCCCAGATCAGGGGCGCGGCCATGACCAGGCACATCACCCCCTCGAGCGCGGTCGCCAGCAAGGCCAGGCCGCCGCCGAACAGCGCCAGGCTGACGATGCCGACCGTGCGCGATGCGCCGACCTCCTGGTGGCGGTTGGCCAGGTAGGCGGTCGCCGCCCCGATCACCAGCGGGCTCGCCATGAACAGCCCGTAGCCGTAGCGGCCGAAGATGGTCGCCGACACGAACACCGCCGCGACCGACATTCCGACGCCGACCAGCAAGCCCATCGCTGCATCGCGTGTTTCCGCGGCAAGCTCGGTCGCGACAGGCGTCCGGGTCGGCGCGGCGAGCAGCCCGGCGATCACCGGGAGTTGGATCACGGGGACGAGCGCGAAGATCGCCAGGTCCGTCGTCAGCCCCGTCGCCCGCGCCCGGCGGACCGCGGCGGCGGCCAGCACCCAGCCGCTCAGCACGAAAACCGCGGCGGCGAAGGCGAACATCGAGGGCCCCTGCGGCGCGGCGGTGACGATGGCGCGCAGCGGGTTGAACCACACCCACCAGGGCGGCAGGCCCTCCTGCGTGGTCGCGGCGGCGGCGCAGGCGACGAGCGGCGGGGCCAGCCAGCCCAGCGTCGATTGCAGCGCATAGCCGCGCCGACCGACCACCCCCTCGAAGCTCAGAAACGAGAGCATCCGCCCCACCCTTGGCTCAGCGCTTAGCAGGCAGGCCGCGAATGTCCGAGACGCTTTCCTCCCTCAGTCCCCGGAAAGTTCCGACCTGCCCGCTGCGGCGTCCGGAGATCGCCACCCTTGACATGATGTTCTTCCTTTGTTCTCATCCGGCCGATGCAGGACTTCGCCGACATGGCCGAGGCCCATGAGTGGACCTTGCGGCGGTTGCGGGAGATGGCGGGGCGCCTGACCGAGCAGGCCTATCTGCGCGCCAGCGCCGCGGCGGGCTTGGACGACGAGGCGCACGCGCGCTGGATGCTGGTGTTCGACCGCATGGCGCGCGGACTTCGGCTGTCGATCGCGCTGGAGGCCCGGCTCTCGCGCGAGCGGCGCTGGGACGCCAAGGAACTCGAACGCGAGATCGAGGAGGCGATCGAACGCGGGGGCGCTCGCGAAGCCGCGGACGACGCGGACCCGACCGCCACGCGGCGCCGCGCGCCCTCCCCCGCCGACGCCCCTGCCGCCTATGAGGCGGAACCGCGCGAGGCCGACTGCGAGCGCGACGACTACGCGCTGCCCGAGGCCGCGCCGCTTCACCAGCGCATCGGCCGGATCAAGGCGATCGTCGAAGGCTCGGGCGCGCCCGAGCTTCTCACCCGTCCGGCCCGCGCCGAGCGCCACGCGCTGGCGCTGCAACGGACCGAGCGCGCACGCCTGGCGGCCAGCGATCATCCGCCGGACGAGCCCTGGGACGTGCTCGGTCCCGCCGACCTGGCGGAACTGGCGCAAGAGCCGCCCTGGCCCGGCGCCGGCTGATAGAGTCCCCTCTCCCCGACCGTGGGGAGAGGGTCGGGTGAGGGGTGGCGTCATGGCCGCCGCCGCCGCCGTTCGTTCAGCCAGAATCCGCGTCCGCCGTCGGTGGCGCGTCGAGACCGAGCCGCCCCTCACCCAACCCACTCCCCACTCGGTGGGGAGTGGGCGTCGCGCCACGTCCGCGACTCTCGACAGCTCGGCTACAATCGCCTCGCGCGAATCAGGAGTTCCCATTGGCCCGCGACGGCGCCGTCTACGTCTGCCAGTCCTGCGGCTCCGCCCAGACCAAGTGGGCGGGCCAGTGCGCCGGCTGCGGCGCCTGGAACACGCTGGTCGAGGAGACCCAGGTGCGCCCGCCGGGCGCCCTGGCGCCGGCCAAGGGGGCGAAGAACCGCGGGCTCGCCTTCGAGGGCCTGGAAGACGAGGTTCAGCCGCCGGCGCGCATCGCCACCGGCGTCGACGAATTCGACCGCGTCTGCGGCGGCGGGGTGGTGCCGGGCTCGGCGATCCTGCTGGGCGGCGATCCCGGCGTCGGCAAGTCCACCCTCTTGATGCAGGTGGCGGGCAGCGCGGCGCGGCGTGGGGTGTCTTGCGCCTACATCTCCGGCGAAGAGGCGGTCGAGCAGGTGCGCGGCCGCGCCCAGCGGATGGGCCTGGGCGACGCGCCGGTGAAGCTCGCGGCCGAGACCTCGCTGCGCGAAATCGTCGAGGGCCTGAAGCGCGAGCGCTTCGACCTGGTGGTGATCGACTCGATCCAGACCATGTGGAGCGACGCGCACGAGGCGGGGCCGGGCTCGGTCACCCAGGTGCGCGCCGCCGCCGGCGAGCTGGTGCGGCTGGCCAAGAAGCGCGGCGTGGCGATCGTGCTGGTGGGCCACGTCACCAAGGAGGGCGCGATCGCCGGCCCGCGCGTGGTCGAGCACATGGTCGACGCGGTCTTCGCCTTCGAGGGCGAGCGCGGCTATCCGTTCCGCATCCTGCGCGGGGCCAAGAACCGCTTCGGCGCGACCGACGAGATCGGCGTGTTCGAGATGGGCGATGCGGGCCTGGCCGAGGTGAAGAACCCCTCGGCGCTGTTCCTCAACACCTCGGGCGAGCGCGCCGCGGGGGCTGCGGTGTTCGCCGGCATCGAAGGCTCGCGCCCGGTGCTGGTGGAGTTCCAGGCGCTGGTGGCGCCTTCGGCCTACGGCACGCCCAGGCGCGCGGTGGTGGGCTGGGACAGCGGGCGCCTGGCGATGGTGCTGGCGGTGCTGGAGGCGCGCTGCGGCCTGTCGTTCGGCGACCGCGACGTCTATCTCAATGTCGCCGGCGGCCTGCGCATCAGCGAGCCGGCGGCGGATCTGGCGGCGGCGGCGGCGCTCGCCTCCTCGGCGCTCGACGAGGCGCTGCCGCAGGACTGTGTGGTGTTCGGCGAGATCAGTCTCTCCGGCGAGATCCGCCAGGTGAGCCGCATGGAATCGCGGATGAAGGAGGCCGCCAAGCTGGGATTCAGCCAGGCGCTGGGCCCGGCCGACGCCCGCGGCCCGTCGACGCCCCTGCGGGTCACCGGCTCGGCGCGGCTCTCCGATGCGGTGCGCCGCATCGGCGAAGCGGACTGGAGCTGACGCTTCCGTGACCAAGTTCGACTACATCGTCATCGCCCTGCTGCTGGTCTCCGCGCTGATCGGTTTCGCCAGGGGCGCGGTGCGCGAGCTGATCGCCCTGATGGCGCTGATCGCCGGCGCCGCGGCGGCGCTGCTCGGCCTCGCCTACGCCCTGCCGCTGGCGGCCCGCCTGGTCCATCCGCAGTTGCTGGCGACGGGCCTGACCGCCGGGCTGCTTTTCGTCACGGCTTACATCGGCATGCGACTTGTCGGCGCGGTCCTTGTGAAAAGGATCAAGGGAACCAATGTGCTGGGCGCCCTGGACCGGCTGGTCGGCCTGCTGATCGGCGTTGCCCGGGGGTTCGTCGTGCTGGGCGCTCTCTATCTGATGTTCATCGCCGCTACGCCTGAGGACCTCCGCCCGAAGTGGATCACCAAGGCCCGCACCTGGCCGCTGGCGCAGGACATGGGCCGGCTGCTCGCGGGGCTCGCGCCCCAGGGCAAGGCTGCGGCGGTGCGTCTCGGTCCGGCTCTGGAGCGCGTCACGAGCGATCGCTCGCGTGACAGAAGCACGACAGGAGAGTACGAGGCGCGGCGAGGCGGCGAGGCGGACGACCTGGTGGAGATGACCCGATGATGCCGGAGTGTGAGCGGTATTCGGCTCCCGTGCGTGATCCCGATGACGACAGCCCCCGGCTCGAGTGCGGCGTATTCGGCATCTACGACGTGGAAGAGGCCTCCGGCCTGACCGCGCTCGGTCTGCACGCCCTCCAGCATCGCGGTCAGGAAGCCTGCGGCATCGCCGCCTTCGACGGCCAGAAGTTCACCACCGAGCGGCACATGGGCCAGGTCGGCGACGCCTTCGGCGGCGGCAGCCTCGCCGACCGCTTGCCCGGCCGGTTCGCCATCGGCCACACCCGCTATTCCACCGCCGGCGGCTCCTTCATCCGCAACGTCCAGCCGATGTTCGCCGACCTGGAGAGCGGCGGCGTGGCGCTGGCGCACAACGGCAATCTGACCAACTTCCTGACGCTTCGCGAACAGCTGGTCGCGGGCGGGGCGATCTTCCAGTCGACCTCGGACTCCGAGGTGATCCTCCACCTGATCGCCCGCTCGCGGAAAGCGCGGCTGATCGAACGCTTCATCGACGCCCTGACGCAGATCGAAGGCGGCTATGCGCTGGTGGCGCTGACCAACAAGAAGCTGATCGGCGTGCGCGATCCGCTCGGCATCCGCCCGCTGGTGCTGGGCGAGCTCGACGGCAAGTACGTACTGGCGTCCGAAACCTGCGCGCTCGATATGATCGGCGCCCGCTTCGTGCGCGACATCGAGCACGGCGAGATGGTGGTGATCGACCATCAGGGCATCCAGAGCCTGCGCCCCTTCCCGACCCGCAAGGCCCGGCCCTGCATCTTCGAATACGTCTACTTCGCCCGCCCGGACTCGGTGGTGAACGGCCGCGCCGTCTACGAGGTGCGCAAGCGCATGGGCCGAAGGCTAGCCCAGGAGACGCCGGCCGAGGTCGACGTCGTCGTGCCGGTGCCCGACTCCGGCGTGCCCGCGGCCTTGGGCTTCGCCCAGGAAGCCGGCCTGCCGTTCGAGATGGGCATCATCCGCAATCACTACGTCGGCCGCACCTTCATCCAGCCGACCCAGGGCCAGCGGGAGCTGGGCGTGCGCATGAAGCTCGCGCCGAACCGCTCGGTGCTGGCGGGCAAGCGGGTGATGCTGATCGACGACTCCATCGTCCGCGGCACCAACTCGGTGCGCGTGGTGCGGATGGTGCGTGAGGCCGGCGCCAAGGAGGTGCACCTGCGCTCCGCCTCGCCGCCGATCCAGTGGCCGGACTACTACGGCATCGACATGCCGGATCGCGAGAAGCTGCTGGCCGCCAACCACTCGGTCGACGAGATCGCCAAGATCCTCAATGTCGACTCGATGGGCTACCTGTCGGTCGACGGGCTCTACTGGGCGATGGACGCCGGGGCGCGCGACCCGGCCGAGCCGCAGTTCACCGACCACTACTTCACCGGCGACTATCCCACCCGCCTCCTGGATCGCGAGATCGCCCAGGGGCGCAACGAGGCGGTGGAGCGCCAGCTCTCCTTCCTGGTCGACGCTTGAGCGCGCCGCCGGCGCCCGGCCCCATCGGCGCCCTCTTCCGCCGCTTCCGGATCGACGGCTACCTCCTCCTGATCCTGCTGATGGTGGTCGTCGCCAGCGTGGCGCCGGCGCGCGGCGAGGCGGCGGTCGCGGCGAGCTGGATCACCAAGGTCGCCATCGGCCTGGTCTTCTTTCTGCACGGCGCGCGGCTGTCGCGCGAGGCGGTGATCGGCGGCCTGACCCACTGGCGGCTGCACCTGGTGGTGCTGGCCTCGACCTTCGTCGTCTTCCCCCTCATCTGCCTGGGCCTCGCCGCCCTGCCGGGCTGGATCACGCCGGCGGCGCTGGCCCCCGGCCTGATCTTCCTCGGGTGCCTCCCCTCCACCATCCAGAGCTCGATCGGATTCACGGTGATCGCCCGCGGCGACGTGCCGGCGGCCGTCGCCTCGGCCTCCGCCTCCAACCTGATCGGCATGTTCCTCACCCCGCTGCTGGTTAGCGTGTTGCTGCACGCCCAGGGCGGAAGGGTGAGCGCCGACCAGGTCTGGAGCATCGTGCTGCAACTACTGGCCCCCTTCCTCGCCGGCCAACTGCTGCGGCGGTGGATCGGCGATTGGGTGAAGGCGCGCGCGCCGATCCTGACCAAGATCGACCGCGGCTCGATCCTCCTGGTGGTCTACACCGCCTTCTCGGGCGCCGTGGTCGAAGGCGTCTGGTCGCGGCTCGGCGCCGCCGATCTCGCCCGGCTGATCGTCATCTGCGGCGTGCTGCTGGCGGCGGTGCTGGCGCTCACCGCCTTTGCTGCCCGCGCGCTCGGCTTCAGCAAGCCCGACGAGATCGCCATCGTCTTCTGCGGCTCCAAGAAGAGCCTGGCGAGCGGCGCGCCAATGGCCGGCGTACTGTTCCCCGCCGCCACCGCCGGCATCGCGCTCCTGCCGCTGATGGTCTTCCACCAGATCCAGCTGATGGCCTGCGCCGTCATCGCCCAGCGCTACGCCCGGCGCGCGGAGAAGGCGGTCGTCGAGCGCGCATCTTCCGGCGAAATGCTCTAGAGAGCCCGCCATGTCTGACTCCCTCCCGCTCACGGACAAGATCGCCCTCGTCACCGGGGCCAGCCGCGGCATCGGCCGCGCCGCCGCGCTCGCCCTCGCCGCCGCCGGCGCCCAGATCGTCGCGGTCGCCCGCACGCAGGGCGGCCTCGAAGAGCTCGACGATGAGATCCGCGCCGCGACTGGCCGCTCGGCGACTCTGGTGCCGCTCGACATCTCCGACGGCGACGCGCTCGACCAGCTGGGCTTCACCCTGCACCAGCGCTTCGGCCGGTTGGACATTCTCGTGCACGCCGCGGGCGTGCTCGGCCCGCTCACCCCGGTCGGGCACATCGAGCCCAAGCACTGGGCCGCCGTGGTCGCCGTTAACCTGACCGCGCCCTACCGGCTGATCCGCACTACCGAGCCGCTGCTGCGCGCTGCGCCGGCGGCCCGCGCGATCTTCCTCACCAGCCGCCGCGCGCAGCACCCGCGCGCCTTCTGGGGTCCCTACGGCGCGACCAAGGCCGGGCTCGAGAACCTGGTCCGCACCTGGGCCGACGAGCTGGAGCAGACCTCCGTCCGCGCCGTGCTGCTGGAGCCGGGGGCGATGCGAACCCGCATGCGGGCCGAGGCCATGCCGGGCGAGGATCCCGAGACCCTGCCCGATCCGTCGGAGATCGGCCCGCTGATCGTCGAGCTGGCAGCCAAGGCCGACCTTGGCCTGCCGACCACTAACGTGGCGTTCGGCGAGTGGGCCGCGAGGCGCGCTTCGGCTTAACGCCGGGCCGCGCCAGCTTCTGCGCGCGTCCGCGCGGCGCGCCAGCCTTCGGCTTCGCCTTGGCCTTGGCAGGCGGCTTGCCGCTCGTCGGCGCAGCGCTGGGCTTCGACCGCGGGGCCTTGGCGCGCGGCGCCGCATCCTCCCCTTCCGCAAACGGATTGCGGTTCGAACGAATGGTGACGCGCAGCGGCACGCCGGGAAGCTCGAAGCTCTCCCGCAGCGAATTGATCAGGTAGCGGCGGTAGCTCTCGGGCAGCTGGTCGGCGCGACTGGCGAACAGCACGAAGGTCGGCGGCCTGGCCTTGGTCTGGGCCATGTACTTCGGCTTGATGCGGCGTCCATTCACAGCGGGCGGCGGGTGGCGCTGGATGGCCATCTGCAGCCAGTCATTCAGGTCGCGGGTCTTCACCTTGGTCGACCAGTCGGCGTGGGTCTTGAACACAGCCGGCATCAGCCGCTCCAGGCCGCGCCCGGTCTCGGCCGAGAGGGCGACGATCGGCGTACCGCGCACCTGCGGCAGCTGACGCTCCGCCTCCTCGCGGAACTCCGCCAGCCGGGCCTGCGGATCTTCGACCAGATCCCATTTGGCCAGCACGAACACCAGCGCCCGGCCCTCGCGCTCGACCAGGTCGGCGATCTGCAGGTCCTGGGTCTCGAACGGATGGGTGGCGTCCATCACCAATATCACCACTTCGGCGAAGGTGATGGCGCGGATGCTGTCCTGCGTGGAGAGCTTCTCTAGCTTCTCCTGCACCTTGGCCTTGCGCCGCAGCCCCGCAGTGTCGACCAGACGAACCGGCCGGTCCTCATAGGTCCAATCCACCGGAATGGCGTCGCGGGTGATGCCGGCCTCCGGCCCGGTGAGCAGCCGGTCCTCGCCGATCAGCCGATTGACCAGTGTCGACTTTCCGGCGTTCGGACGGCCGACGATGGCGATGCGCACCGGCTTGTCGCCATCCTCTTCCTCATCGTCATCGTCCCGGGCGACGGCGGCAAGCGCGGCGTAGAGGTCCGCCATACCCTCGCCATGCTCGGCGCTGATCGGCACCGGCTCGCCCAGCCCGAGGCGAAAGGCCTCCAGGACGCCCGCGTCGCCAGCCTTGCCCTCCGCCTTGTTGGCGGCCAGCACCACCGGCTTGTCCCGCCGACGCAGCATCTCGGCGAACACCTCGTCCAGCGGGGCCACGCCCTCGCGCGCATCGACCACGAACAGCGCCACGTCCGCTTCGTCGATCGCCAGCTCGGTCTGCGCGCGCATGCGCGCCTCCAGGCTCTCGTCGGAGACGTTCTCGAAGCCGGCGGTGTCGATCAGCTCGAGGTCGAGGTCGCCCAGGCGTCCAGCGGCGAAGCGCCGGTCGCGGGTCACGCCCGGCTGGTCGTCGACGATGGCGAGCTTTTTGCCCGCCAGGCGGTTGAACAGCGTGGATTTCCCGACGTTCGGGCGCCCGACGATCGCGAGTTTAAGCGGCATGGGGCGTTATTTAGCGCGTCGCTCAGCGCAGGGCGATGAGCTGGCCGCTGTCGGAGACCATATAGATCATTCCGCCCAGCGCGATCGGCGCCACGAGCACCGGAGAGCCCAGCTTCGCCCGCCGCTCGACGGCGCCCGTCTTGGCGTTGACCGACACCAGCTCGCCGCTCGATCCGGCGAGAATGACGCGGTTATTGGCCAGGATCGGGCTCGACCACAGCGGCTTGGGCGGCGTGCGCCCGCCGAGCCCAAATAGGCCGCCCTTCTTGCGCGGCTTAACCCCCTCGTTGAGGTCGTGCATCCAATAGATCTGGCCGCTCTCCCGGGAGGCGCAGATCAGCTGGCCATCGCGCGCGACCACATAGACCACATCGCCGGCCGCCCAAGGCGTGGTCACGCCCACCACCGGAAGCGTCCAGCGCGCTGTGCCGGTGCGCAGGTCGGTCGCAGCGAAGACGCCGGAGTGGCTGACCGCAAAGACGTCGCCCTGGTAGATCACCGGGCGGCCGGGGATGTCCCGGATCTCGGAAAGCGCGCTGGTCTGGCTGGCGCGGGAGAGGCCCGCGCTCCACAGGTCCGCGCCGTTCTGTAGCCGAAGCGCCACCAGCTCGCCCGAGCCGAAGGCCGCGACAACGGTGTCGCCGGTGACCGCCGGGCTCGACGCGGCGAGGATGCGCGCCGGCTCGGTCAGGGCCTGATAGTTCCAGCCCGCCGCGCCGGTGGCGGCGTCGAAGGTCAGCAGGGTGTTGTCGAGCGCCACCACCATGACCCGACCGCCGGCCACGGTCGGCGCGGCGTGGATCGGTTGTTCCGTACGCGTCCGCCAGCCAACGCCGCCGGTCGCAGCGTCCATTTGGACAACTTCACGGTAGCCGGAAGAGGCGTAGAGCTTGCCGTCGGCGTAGGCGAGGCCGCCACCGAAGGCCTCGCGGTCGCGCTTGCCGTCATTGGGGCGGATATTGGTGCGCCACACCTGAGCGCCGCTCTGTGCGTCGTGCGCCGAGACGTTGGCCTCGGCGTCCATCACGTAGATCCGGCCATTGGCCGCGATCGGCGGGGCGGTGATGAAGACGCCGCCGCCGGACTTGCGGCCGATATCGCGCTTCCAGGCCACGTCGAGCTGCGGTGCGGCGTCGACATGCGCCACCGACTGCTCGAGCGTCCCGCCCGGCACCGGCCATTCCGTCACCACCGCGGGAGCCGGTAGGCTGAAGTCGACCCCCTTGAGCGCTTCGGCAGGCTCCAGGCGCTGGTCGGCGGGAACGATCGAAATCCGCTCGCCCTCGCTGGCCTTCTCCTTGGGCCCCTCCTTGCCGTGGAACGGGTTGAGCTTGCTCACCGTGGAGCAACCGCTCGCCGACAGGGCGGCGACCAGGACGAGTGCAAGGATGCGGGGGCGACGCAGCGTCATTGAGGACCGGGGGCTTGCGCCGGCGCGGGCATGACCGGCGCGGCGGGGGGTGGAAGCGCGGCGGCGGCGCGGACGGTCGAAGCGACCGCCTTGGCCGAGCCGGAGTCGATCAGGCCGATGGCGGCCTTGGCGCGGTCGCGGGCGCCTTCGGGCGCGCCCAGCATACTGGAGATGATCACGAACTCGCTGCGCGCGCCTGCCGTGTCGCCGGCCATCAGCTTGCTGAAGGCCAACGCTTCTCGCGCCTCCATGCGATAGGGCCGTCCGTCCTGCAGCAGCGGGGTCAGGCGCGCCTCCACGTCCTTGGGCGGCGCGGTGTCGAGCAGAATGAAGGCCGCACGGAGGCGAGCGGCGTCGGCGATGACCGGATCCGACCCGGCGGCCGCGGCCTGATCATAGAACTTCACGGCCGGCGTCGCGCGCTTGTTGGCAAGCTCGATGCCGGCCAGTTGCATCAGCGCCAGCGACTTGTAGCCCTTGGCCTGCGATTTCGAGGCGTCGGTGAACTGCTTCACCGCGTCCGGTTCACGCCCCTGGCCGAGAGCCTCGAGGCCAGCGGCGTACTGATCGGAAGCCTTGGCGATCTGCTGCTGCTGATAGTGAGTCCATCCCCACCAGCCGAAGAAGGCCACGAGAGCGACCGCCGCGAGGCCCAGCACCCAAGGCAAGACCTTGAGCGCAGCCGCCCGGTAACGGTCGGAGCGGATGCGCTCCTCGACCTCTTCGAACAGATCGGACAAACGGGGACTCCGGACTCGGTGCGCAGGCTTCGCGCAGAGGCGGCGAACCTATAGCGCGGCGTCGGCGCCTGCAACGCTCGAAGCTTCTGCCGACGTCCGCCGGGAGAGCTTCCTAACCGGCCTTGGCGAAATAGATCTCGCCCGGCCCGGGGAAGCGCCGCTCGCGGACGTCAGCGGCATAGGCCTCGACGGCGCGGCTGATCTCACCCTTCAGGTCGGCGTAGCGGCGCACGAACTTCGGCGTCCAGGAAAACAGGCCCAGCATGTCGTCGATCACCAGCACCTGGCCGTCGCAGCCGGCCGAGGCGCCGATGCCTATGGTCGGCACGCCGACGGCTTGGGTGATTTCCCGGGCCAATCCCTCGGCCACGCCCTCGACCACGATGGCGAAAGCGCCGGCCTCCTCGCTGGCGCGCGCCAGATCGAGAATGCGCTGACGCTCTTCGGCGGCCTTGCCCTTGGCCTTGAAGGCGCCATCCTTCAGCACAGCCTGGGGCAGCAGCCCGACGTGGCTCATCACCGGAATGCCGCGCTTTGTGATGAAGGCGACGATCTCGGCCGCGGTCTCGCCGACCTCGACCTTCACCGCTTGGGCGCCGGTTTCCTTCATCAGGCGCACGGCGTTGGCGTAGGCGACTTCCGGCGAGCCCTCGTAGGAGCCGAACGGCATGTCGACCACCACCATGGCCTTCTTTGAGCCGCGCATCACCGCCTGGCCGTGCAGGATCATCATCTCCATGGTCACGCCGACCGTGTTCGGCAGGCCGTGCACCACCATCCCAACGGAATCGCCGACAAGCAGCAGGTCGCAATGGTCGTCGAGAAGCTCGGCCATCGGCGCGGTGTAGGCGGTCAGGCAGACGATCGGCGTCTTACCCTTGCGCGCGGTGATGTCTGGGGCCGCGAGCCGGCGGGCGGTCTCTGGGCGATGCGACGACACGGATCAGGTCTCCTACTGACAAGCGCGCGAACGCGCGCCCCCAAACATATGGGGACGCTTTGGCGCCTCCCATAGCACGCTTGCGCCGTTCAGCCGAACAACGCCTCGTAGTCGGGCGACTTGAAGCCGATGAGCAAATTGTCGCCGTGCTCCAGCACTGGCCGCTTGATCATCGAGGGCTGGGCCAGCATCAGCCAGATTGCCTTCTCCGCATCGAGGCCCTGCCGGTCGGCGTCGGTAAGCTTGCGGAAGGTCGTGCCGGCGCGGTTCAGCACGGTCTCCCAACCTGCCCTGCGCACCCAGCCTTCGAGGCGCGCGCGGTCGATTCCGTGCTTCTTGTAGTCATGGAACTCGTAGGCCACGCCGTGCTCGTCGAGCCAGGTCCAGGCCTTCTTCATCGTGTCGCAATTGCGGATTCCGTAGAGTGTAGTCATGCGTTCTCTCGATCGCGGCGTCTGGAATGCGCCGTCAGACTTCGGCACAATGCGGTCAACACGGAGTGTCAACATGCAAAGCATGGGCGACGGCGCCTGTCCGTTCGATTTCAACATGGACCCGGCGACCTTCAAGGTCGGCGATACGGTCAGCTATCGCGTACCCGACCAGTTCCAGGACTTCCCCTTCGTCGGCGTCCTGCTTGAGGTGCACGACGACTATGTGATCCTGGCGTCGGACCCGGACAATCCTGACGAGCGCTATCGCGCGAGCCGGGCACCGCGCCCCATCGTGGGCCCCGGCCAGCTCTGAGGGACCACCCGCGCCCGCGCGGGTTGACCTGACCGAGAAACGACGTACCTGAGAAGCGCGCGGCCGAGCGGCCTGCGCCCGCCTTCCCCTGCCCGAGATATCGCCATGCCTCCGTATCGCTCTCGCACCTCTACGCACGGCCGCAACATGGCGGGCGCGCGGGGCCTCTGGCGCGCGACGGGCATGAAGGACACCGACTTCGGCAAGCCAATCATCGCGGTGGTCAACTCCTTCACCCAGTTCGTGCCCGGCCACGTGCACCTGAAGGATCTCGGCCAGTTGGTCGCACGCGAGATCGAGCGCGCCGGCGGCGTGGCGAAGGAGTTCAACACCATCGCCGTCGACGACGGCATCGCCATGGGCCACGACGGCATGCTCTACAGCCTGCCCTCGCGCGACCTGATCGCCGACAGCGTCGAATACATGGTCGGGGCGCACACCGCCGACGCCATGGTCTGCATCTCAAATTGCGACAAGATCACGCCCGGCATGCTGATGGCGGCGCTGCGCCTCAACATCCCGGCCGTGTTCGTCTCCGGCGGCCCGATGGAGGCCGGCAAGGTGATCCTTAAGGGCAAGGAGGTCGCGCTCGATCTCGTCGACGCCATGGTCGCCGCCGCCGACGACAACGTCTCCGACGCCGAGGTCGCCGCCATCGAGCGGTCGGCCTGCCCGACCTGCGGCTCCTGCTCGGGCATGTTCACGGCCAATTCGATGAACTGCCTGACCGAGGCGCTGGGCCTCTCCCTGCCCGGCAACGGTTCCACGCTGGCGACCCACGCCGATCGGGAGCGTCTTTTCCTCGAGGCCGGCCGCTTGATCGTCGACATCACCCAGCGCTGGTACGAGCAGGACGACGCGCGCGTGCTGCCGCGCTCGATCGCCAGCTTCAAGGCGTTCGAGAACGCCATGAGCCTGGATATCGCCATGGGCGGCTCGACCAACACCGTGCTGCACTTGCTGGCCGCGGCCCACGAGGGCGGCATCGACTTCACCATGGAGGACATCGATCGGCTGTCGCGGAAGGTGCCGTGCCTTTCGAAGGTGGCGCCGGCGAAGTCCGACGTGCACATGGAGGACGTTCACCGGGCTGGCGGCATCATGGCGATCCTCGGCGAGCTGGAGCGCGGCGGACTCATCCACGCCGACTGCTCGACCGTGCACAGCGCGACGCTTGGCGAGGCGCTGGACCGCTGGGACGTGCGGCGAACCGACAGCGACACTGTTCGCACCTTCTATCGTGCCGCACCCGGCGGCGTGCCGACCCAGGTGGCCTTCAGCCAGAACCGCCGCTGGGACGAGCTGGATGTCGACCGCGAGGCCGGCGTCATTCGCGACGTCGAGCACGCCTTCTCGAAGGACGGCGGCCTGGCCGTGCTGAAGGGTAACCTCGCCCTCGACGGTTGCATCGTGAAGACCGCCGGCGTCGACGAGAGCATCCTGAAGTTCACCGGACCGGCCAAGGTGTACGAGAGCCAGGACGCCGCTGTCAGCGCTATCCTGACCGGCAAGGTCGTGGCCGGCGACGTGGTCGTCATTCGCTACGAGGGCCCGCGCGGCGGCCCCGGCATGCAGGAAATGCTCTATCCGACGAGCTACCTGAAATCGAAGGGATTGGGGAAAGCCTGCGCCCTGATCACCGACGGGCGCTTCTCCGGCGGCACCTCGGGGCTCTCCATCGGTCACGCCTCGCCGGAAGCGGCGGAGGGCGGCCTGATCGGCCTGGTCGAAGATGGCGACCGGATCGAGATCGACATTCCGAGCCGCAGCATCACCCTGGCGGTGAGCGAAGCGGTGATCGCCGAGCGCCGCGCGGCGATGGAGACCAAGGGCGAGCAGGCCTGGAAGCCCGGTCACCGCGAGCGAAAGGTCTCCACCGCGCTGCGCGCCTACGCCGCCTTCACCACCAGCGCCTCGCGCGGCGCGGTGCGGGACGTCGACCAGCCCCGGCGGTAAGCTCGTGTCCCCGTCACCGCGCTGGCCTTCAGCACCCTTCCCGACGAGTTGCGCGACGAAGGCGCGGCGCTGTTCTCGCTGATGCGCAATCTCGGCAGTTCGATCGGCATCTCGATCACCCTCTTTATGCTGGTGCGCAACACTCAGACCATGCACGAGTCCCTCGCCGCGATCTTCGGCGCGCCGGCGGCGGATCCGGGGACGCTGGAGATCGCCCGTCGCGTCCACCCGGGCGCGCTCAGCGGACTGCCGGCAGTGGATGATTACGTGACCCACCAGGCCGCCTTCGTGGCCCACCTCAACGACTACCAGTTCCTGATGTCCGCCTCGCTGGTGGTGCTGCCGCTGCTGCTGCTGGTCCGTAAGGGACGCAGCGCGATGGGCGGCCACACGGCGGCGATGGAATAGCGGCGACGCGCATGACGGCGGCTCTGATGCTGCAAGGCTGCGGCTCCGACGTCGGCAAGTCCGTCCTGACGGCGGGCCTTTGCCGGCTGTTCGCCAACCGCGGACTCACGGTACGCCCCTTCAAGCCGCAGAACATGTCCAACAACGCCGCCGTCACCGCCGATGGGGGCGAGATCGGCCGCGCTCAGGCGCTGCAGGCGCTGGCTTGCCGGGTGGCGCCGACCGTCGACATGAACCCGGTGCTGATCAAGCCGCAGAGCGACCGCTCGGCCCAGATCGTCGTCCGCGGCCGCGTGCAGGGAACCCGAGACGCGGCCGCCTACCAGGGCCGCAAAGGTGAGCTGCTCGAGGTGGTTCTGGCGAGCTTTCGGGCGCTGAAGGCCGACTGCGACCTGGTGCTGGTCGAGGGCGCCGGCAGCCCCGCCGAGATCAACCTGCGCGCCGGCGACATCGCCAACATGGGCTTCGCGCTCGCCGCCGAGGTCCCTGTGGTGCTGGTGGGCGATATCGACCGAGGCCACGTGATCGCCGCGGTGGTCGGCGCAAAGGCGGTTCTCGAACCGAGCGATGCGGCGGCGATAAAGGGCTTCATCATCAACAAGTTTCGTGGCGATCCGCAGCTTTTCGACGAAGGACGCCGGAGCATCGTCGAGCGCACCGGCTGGCCCGATCTGGGCCTGGTTCCCTGGCTGGCTGCCGCGGCCCGGCTGCCCGCGGAAGACGCGGTGGTCCTCGAACAAGCCGCCGGGACCAGCGCCGGACGCGTAAAGATCGCCGTGCCGATGCTGTCACGCATCGCGAACTTCGACGACTTCGACCCTCTGCGCGCCGAACGAGAGTTGGCTCTGACCTTCGTGCCGCCGGGTCAGCCGCTGCCGGGCGACGCCAATCTGGTGATCCTGCCCGGCACCAAGGCGACGCTGGCTGATCTCGCCTTCCTCCGCGCCCAGGGCTGGGACATCGACCTCGCCGCACACGTCCGCCGGGGTGGCCGCGTGCTCGGGGTCTGCGGCGGCTATCAGATGTTGGGGCGCCACATCTCCGACCCGCAGGGGATCGAGGGGCCGCCGGGCGAGGCGTCCGGCCTGGGCCTGCTCGATGTCGAGAGCGTGCTCACCCGCGCCAAGACGCTGCGCCGGGTCTCGGGCACGGATGGGGACGGCGCTCGGCTCCACGGCTACGAGATCCACGTGGGCGAGACGACCGGCCCGGGCCTGCAGCGTCCGTTCCTACGTCTCGATGGCGAAGGCCCGCATGGAGCGGTGTCGACGGACGGCCGTATCCAGGGCGGGTATGTGCACGGCCTATTCGACGCCGCAAGCTTCCGCACGGCGTTCTTGCGGAGCCTCGGCGCCGAGAGTGACGGCGGGAACCATGGGGACCGGATCGATCGGGCGCTGGACGACATCGCCGAAGAGCTCGCGCGCCACCTGGCCGTGGCCGGCCTCGCCCGCATCGCCGGCTTGGGGGAGATGGAATCCTAGGCGGCGACGACGCCGCCAGGCGCCATGGGGCGGCTCGCGACCGAGCGCCCGCGAAGGTGCGCGCCTTCGCGCTGCGCGCCCATCAGAGCGCGGAACACCGCCTCGACCGGCCGCTCCACGATCAGGCTCATGGAGGTCTGGCCCGAAAGGCCGGTGGTCACGATCTGCGCACGGTCGCCGCCGATATCCAGCAGGCAGACCACCTGCTCGGGGTTCACGTACACTTCGCGGCCGCCGCCGCCGGCCACCGGAAAGCCGACCAGTCGAATACCCATGGCTACATCTCCCACATGGTGAGAGGTTGCTCTTGCCTGTTTAGCCAACCGTGCAGCGGCAGGCTTAACGGGCGTCAACCTACCGCACGCGCGGTGGAACGGAGCAGCCCAGGCAGTGTTCGATTCGGTGAAGCTGAACCGGAGGGGCCGGATGAGCGGCGACCGCGCAAGAGGGCCGGAGTGCTACATGCCCGGCTTTGGCAACCACTTCGCGACCGAAGCGATCGCCGGCGCCTTGCCCGAGGGCCGCAACTCGCCGCAGCGCCCGGCCTTCGGGCTCTACGCCGAGCAACTCTCGGGGACCGCCTTCACCGCGCCCAGGGCCGATAACCGGCGCACGTGGCTCTATCGACTGCGCCCCTCCGCCGACCACGCGTCATTTGCGCCCTACGCCGGCGCACAACATCTCGCCAGCGGGCCATTTGCAGCGGAGCACGTCACTCCAAACCGCCTGCGCTGGGACGCCCTTCCCCTGCCCGAAACGCCCACGGACTTGGTCGACGGCCTCATCACGTATGCCGGCGCCGGAGATCCGGCCGAGGGCGCCGGCCTCGCCGTGCACCTCTACGCCGCGAACAGCTCGATGGCGGATCGGGTCCTCGCCAATGCCGACGGCGAGCTGTTGATCGTGCCGCAACAAGGCGCGCTGAAGCTCATCACCGAGATGGGCGTGCTGGAGCTTCACCCCGGCGACGTCGGGGTCATTCCGCGCGGCGTCCGGTTTCGCGCCGAGCTGACCGCCGGACCCGTGCGCGGCTACGTGTGCGAGAACTATGGCGCGATGTTCCGCCTGCCCGAGCTCGGCCCCATCGGGTCGAACGGCTTGGCCAATCCGCGCGACGTCCTCACGCCACGCGCGGCCTACGAGGATCGCGACGCGCCCACCGAGCTGATCCAGAAATTCCAGGGTCGGCTGTGGGCCACCACGCTCGACCACTCGCCGCTCGACGTCGTGGCCTGGCACGGCGACCTCGCCCCCTACGTCTACGACCTGACGCGCTTCAACGCGATCGGCACGATCAGCTTCGACCACCCCGACCCGTCGATCTTCACGGTTCTGACCTCGCCTTCCGACACGCTTGGGGTCGCCAACTGCGATTTCGTGATCTTTCCGCCCCGGTGGCTCGTGGCGGAGGACACATTCCGGCCGCCCTGGTTCCACCGCAACGTGATGAGCGAGTTCATGGGCCTGGTGGACGGCGTCTACGACGCCAAGGCCCAGGGGTTCGTTCCCGGCGGCGCCTCGCTACACAATTGCATGAGCGCGCACGGGCCGGATGTGGAGACCTGGCGCCGGGCCTCCGCCGCGCCCCTGAAGCCGGAGAAGATCGAGAACACCCTGGCTTTCATGTTCGAGAGCCGACGGGTGCTTCGGCCGACGCGCTACGCCGCCACGAGCCCGCTGCTGCAGGCGGACTACGACGACGCCTGGCGCCGCTTCCCGAAGGCGGAGCCGCCACGGTGAGACCGCCGCTCGACGAGACGCACGACGCGGCTCTGCAGAGCTGGGTGGAAAGCGCCAACGGCCATTGCGACTTCCCGATCCAGAACCTGCCGTTCGGCGTCTTCCAGCCGACGCCGTCGGAGCCGCCTCGCGGCGGCGTGGCGATCGGCGACCTTGTGCTGGACCTGGCGAGCGCCAGCGCCTCGGGCCTGCTGTCGGGCGACGTGCAGGCCGCGGCCGCGCTGGCCGGCGACGCGACCTTGAACGCCTTTCTGTCTCTACCAGGCGGCGTCCGGCGCGCGTTGCGGCGGCGGCTCTCGGCGCTGCTCGCCAAGGACGCGCCGGAGCGTGACCTGACCGCCGCCTGGCTGAGGCCGGCGGAAACCTGCGCAATGCGGCTGCCAGCGCGCATCGGCGACTACACCGACTTCTACGCAGGCATCCATCATGCGGAGACCGTCGGGCGGATCTTCCGCCCCGACAATCCGCTGCTTCCGAACTACAAGCACGTGCCGATCGCCTACCACGGCCGCGCCTCGTCGGTGCGGGTCAGCGGCGAGCCGGTGCGGCGGCCCCGCGGCCAGGTGCTGCCGCCGAACGCCGCCGCGCCGGAATTCCTGCCGAGCGCGAGGTTGGACATCGAGCTCGAGCTGGGCATGTGGATCGGGCCGGGCAATCCGCTGGGCGAGCCCCTGCAGATCGCCGACGCGGAGGCGGCCATCGCCGGCTTCTGCCTGCTCAACGACTGGTCCGCGCGCGACATCCAGACCTGGGAATACCAGCCGCTCGGCCCGTTCCTGGCGAAGAACTTCATGACCAGCGTCTCGCCCTGGATCGTCACCGCCGAGGCGCTGGCGCCGTTCCGGGTCGCCCAGCCGCGTCGACCAGCCGGCGATCCCAAGCCCCTGCCCCACCTTTTGAGCGACGACGACCAGGCGAATGGCGCCTACGCCGTCGAGCTCGAAGCCTGGCTGCAGACATCGGCGATGCGCGCCGCGGGCCTGGACGCGCAGCGGATCGCCAGCAGCGCGGCCACCGATCTCTATTGGACGCCGGCGCAGATGGTCGCCCATCACACCAGCGGCGGCTGCAACTTGGAGGCCGGCGATCTCCTGGGCTCGGGAACCGTCTCGGCGCCGCGGATCGACGGCGGCGGCAGCTTGTTGGAACTGACCCAGAGCGGGCGCGAGCCGCTCACGCTGCCCGGCGGCGAGCGCCGCGCCTTCCTTGGGGACGGCGACGTCGTGGTGCTCAAGGGACGCGCAGCGCGGGACGGCTTCGTCTCGATCGGCCTTGGGGAATGCCGCGGCGAAGTGCTGCCCGCCTTCGGCTGAGCCTCCCGATCCCCGATCCGATCTGATATGAGCCGGCGCCGGCGCCTTGCTGCGCCGTCCGCTTCTCCCCACATCCGGCCGCCCGCCACACCGAGCGAATTCGACGTTCCCATGTTGCAGATCAGCGAACTTGTCTTCGACGCCTGGGGTCGTCGCTTCTTCGACAAGGCGAGCGTCGCCCTGCCGAAGGACGCCAAGGTCGGCCTGGTGGGCCGCAATGGCGTCGGCAAATCCACGCTCTTCAAGCTGATCCTCGGCCAGCTGCACCACGGCGGCGGCGAGATCAGCATCCCCAAACAGGCGCGCATCGGCTCGGTCGACCAGGAGCATCCGGCGACGCCGGAGACCCTGCTCGACACTGTGCTGGCCGCGGACGTCGAGCGTGCGACCTTGCTCGCCCGCCTGGAGACGGCGCCGCCCGACGAGCTCGGCGACATTTACGGCCGACTGATCGAAATCGACGCCGACCGCGCCCCTTCGCGCGCAGCCGAGATCCTCAGCGGCCTCGGCTTCAGCCAGGCGGACCTGGCCCGGCCGATGGCCGAGTTCTCCGGCGGCTGGCGGATGCGCGTGGCGCTGGCCGCGGCGCTGTTCGCCGAGCCTGACCTGCTGCTGCTTGACGAACCGACCAACTATCTCGATCTGGAAGGCGCGCTTTGGCTCGAAGCGCGAATGAAGAAGTATCCGCACTCGGCGATCGTCATCAGCCACGACCGCGAACTGTTGAACAACTCGGTCGACTACACCCTTCACCTCAAGGATGGAAAGCTCGAGCTGTACGCCGGCGGCTACGATGCCTTCGAGCGGCAATTGGCCGAGAAGCTGCGCCTGCAGGAGGCGATGCGCAGCAAGATCGACGCGCGGCGCGCGCACCTGCAGAGTTTCGTCGACCGCTTCCGCGCCAAGGCCAGCAAAGCCCGCCAGGCGCAGTCGCGCATCAAGATGCTGGAGAAGCTACCGCCGATCGCCGCTGCGGCGGACGAGCGGGTGACGCCCTTCAGACTGCCCTCGCCCGAGCGGCCGCTGGCGCCGCCGCTGCTGCGCATCGAGGACGGCGTTGCGGGCTACGGCGGGCCGCCGATCCTGAAGAAGATGAACCTGCGGCTCGACGTCGACGACCGCATCGGCCTGCTGGGCGTCAACGGTGCGGGCAAATCGACCTTCGCCAAGCTCGCCGCCGGCGCGCTGAAGCTGGAGGTCGGGCACATGCACCGCTCCGGCAAGCTGAACGTCGGCTGGTTCCACCAGCACCAGATCGAGGCGCTGGACCCGACCGACACGCCGCTGTCGATCATCCGCCGGGCGCTGCCGGAGGCGACCGAAGCCAAACGGCGCGCGGTGATCGCCGCCTTCGGCTTCGGGGCCGAGAAGGCGGAGACGACGGTCGGCAGCCTGTCGGGCGGCGAGCGCGCGCGCTTGCTGCTGAACCTTGTAGCCATGGAGGCGCCGCACCTCCTGATCCTCGACGAGCCCACCAACCACCTCGACATCGACAGCCGACGCGCCCTGCTGGACGCGCTGAACGACTACGAAGGCGCGGTGATCCTCATCACACACGACCGCTCGTTGATGGAGTTGGTGGCCGATCGGCTCTGGTTGGCCAGCGACGGGACGATCGAGCCGTTCGACGGCGACATGGACGACTATGCGAAGCTGGTGCTGGACCGCGCCCGGGTCGCCGCGCGCGCGCCGACGCAGGTTCGCGCCGCGCCGGAGCCGCCTGCACCTTCGCCGCCCGCGCCTGCGCCGCGCACCAAGGTTCCGACCGGCACCGCCCGCAGGCGCGCGGAAGCCGCCGAGGCGACGCTCGCCAAGGCTTCTGAGGCGCTGGCCCAGATCGACGCGGCGCTCGCCGCTCCGGACGTTTTCAACGGCGATCCGAGCAAGGCCGCCGACCTCGGCCGCCGCCGGCAAGCCGCCCAGGCGGCCGTAGAGACCGCCGAATTGGAGTGGATGGAGGCCCATGAGGCCTACGAGGCCCTGCGCGCCACGGCCTGATCCCGCGGAACCGAGGCTCGGCGCCATGCATTGGCGCCCGGCCAGGATCTAGCAAGGGAGCAGACGCCATGCGCCGGCGCCGCAAGGAGCAGCCGCACCCGCGAGGCCCCGAAAGCCTCGCCTGGGATCTGGCTCCCTTGGTGGTGCTGGCGGGAACCGGCGTCGCACTGCTGCAGGGCGACGGCGACCGCCACAAACGTCATGCGCCAAGGTCCGCGGAACTCGAGCGGGGACGCGGTCGCCACGCCGCCTCGCCGCGGCACATTCCGCAGCAGGGCTGGAAGGACATTCTCAATCGCACCCGCAAGGAAGTGGCCGAGGACCAGGTTCCGTTGGTCGCCGCCGGCGTCACCTTCTACACACTGCTGGCGTTGTTCCCCGGCCTCGCAGCCTTCGTCTCGCTCTACGGCCTGTTCGCCGATCCGGCGGAAGCCTACCGCCAGCTTCGCATCCTCGCGTTCATCGTGCCCGCCGGCGTCATGGACTTCCTGGCCGACCAGATGATCCGGCTGGCGCAGGGCGACAAGGGCGGCCAGTCGCTCGGCTTCATCCTCGGCCTTCTGGCCTCGATCTGGAGCGCAAACGGAGCGGTGAAGGCGATCATCACCGGGCTCAACATCGCCTACGAGGAAAAGGAGGATCGGCCTCTGGTGACGCGGACGCTGATCTCGCTCGCCTTCACGGTCGGATTCCTCGCCTTCGTCATCCTGAGCGTCGCCCTGATCGCAGCGCCGCCGGCTGTCGAGGCGGTGGCTGGGCCGCAGATGGCGGCGGCCTTGAGCTGGATCAGTTGGCCGATCCTTGCGGCCCTTCTCACCGTGGGGCTCGCGCTGCTCTACCGCTACGGGCCGAGCCGTGAGCCGGTGCGCTGGCGCTGGATCACCTGGGGCAGCGGCGGAGTTGTGGCGTTCTGGCTGCTCGGGTCGATGCTGTTCTCGGTCTACGTCGGCAACTTCGCCCATTACGACAAGACCTACGGCTCGCTCGGCGCCGCGATCGGGCTGATGATGTGGATCTATCTGTCGGCGATGGTCGTGCTGGCGGGCGCCGAGCTCAACTCCGAAATCGAGCACCAGACGGCAGTGGACACCACCACCGGCCCGCCGCTGCCGATGGGCCTGCGGCGGGCGAAGATGGCGGACACGCTGGGCGCGGCCCAGTCCTAGAAGAGTTGAGCGGGTTGCGGGCGCAAAGCCGCATCCACTTTGCTCAACCTTCTCTGAGGTTCAGGTGATGTGTTTGGGGCTGATCGGATCGCTGCCGGGGAAGGTCTCCTCGAGCGCCTCGTCCAACAGGGCGTCCTGATCGCTCTCGGCTTCGGCCTTCTTGTCGGCCAGGTGATCGTGCTTCTCTCCTTCGGGAAGCGGCTCCGCAGCGCGGGCGTGAGGAACCTCGATGTGACGGTCCTCGTGCTTGGGGCGGCCCTCCACGGCCATGTCCGCGTTGGAGCCGCTGGAGCCGTGGGTGAAGGCTCGCTTGGCTTCCTCTTCGGTTTGCTTATGCGGCATCAGGCGCTCCTGCAAAATGAACCCCTAGGAAACCCGGCAAGGCGCAGGTGGTTGCCGATCCGTCGTCAGCAGGGGCGCTCAGACCCGTCCGCCGGAAGCATGCGCCTGCGTGATCTCAGCCTCCCACAAACCGAGCACGCCGTTCTCGTTGAGGTCGCTGAACATGCGCGTCAAATCGCGAAGATTGGCGTCCCAGGCGACCAGCACATTCGCCCGGGCCAGCACGGCGGCCGGGACGATATAGCCGGCGGCCGTCCGCTCGCAGCGCCCCTCCTCCACCAGCGCGAGGAGATTGCGGCGCACCGTTTCGTTGGGCAGGCCAAGCGCCGCGGCGACCTCTCCGGCGCGCGCGGGCTTGCGATAGGCGTCGGGCGGGAACGCCTCGGCCTCGGCGCCCTCACCGCCATGCATCGTGTCGGGAAAGCCCGCCGTATTGATCCGCACCACCGTCAGCAGGATGAAGGCTTGCGATAGATTGGCGACCCGCGGCAGCAGGTGCTCCATCATTCGCAGGAAATAGTCATTGGATGCGCGGTAGACGATGCGAAGCGGCGGCGCCTTGCCCGACCACACCGGGCCGGGCTGCGACGCGAAGAAATCCAGGCATCCTGCACGCCGCAGCCGGAAATAGAAGCTGCGGGCGGCCGCATAGATCGCCCCCATCGCGCTCTCGAGCTCAGGCGACCTGAGCACGGTCTCGGCGTAGCGGGCGCCTTCGGGCGTGATCTCGCACACCCCGGCGGCCGCGAGTCGCTTGATGCGACGGCGCACCGTCTCGAAGGGCAGGCCAAGCGAGGCGGCAAGCCCGCTCATGCTTATCGGGCGACGGATGGAAGCCGGCGGCGGCGAGGCGAAGTCGCCGTAACGCTGCTGCAGGCTGTGATCGCCGGTAATCTGAGCGGAATTGCTCTGCACCAGCGCGGCAAGGATCAGCGCGTCGGTGAAGTCCTTCTCACCGCGCGTCGCCGCAAGCACCTCAAGCAGGAAAGCGTTGGCCAGGCGCAGGGAAAGTCGAAGGATTGTTATCGGAATGACGCTCATCGAATCGCCGGCCGCACCAGATCGAGAGAATGAGCCAGTGCGTGCGAAACCGCAAACCGGCGTTCCGAGCGAAGCCGATCGTCCGGAGTTGCAGGGCGGCCGATTCGCCGCCCCGCTAAATCCGACGCCTTAGTTGATCTGCGAACCGATGATGAGGCCTATCACGCCGGAAGCGATAGCGGCCATGACGATGTCGCCATTGTCGTCACGATAGTAACGGTAGCCGGCCCGCGGCGGCGGAAGCCGGTAGGCGCGATAGTCCTGGATCACGTAGGCGTTGTCGCGCCAGTAGGGATAACGCTGACCGGTGCGCCAATGGCCGCGATAGCCATTGTAGCCGTACTTGCCGCCGTAATAGTGCGTGCCGCCGCGCCAGCGATCCTGGCTGTACCAGCGGTCCCAATTGCGCCGGTGATCACCACGGTTCCAGTCGCGACGGTCGTGGTCGCGACGATCATCCCGACGATCGTGGTCGTAGTGACGATCGCGGTCGTAAGGCTGCGCGGACGCCACGCCGGCGCTCAGCGCGCCCGTCAAGGCGGTGCTGGCCGCGAGCGCGGCCAGAACGAGTTTTCGCATGGGTTTCTCCTTCGCCACGGCGCAATCCTGCGCCTTTGTCCCTGACTGATGACCGTCGACGCCGTTCATCGGGCGGTCAGGCGTCAGGATTTCGTGGCGACCCAACGCAAATGGCGCCGCTTCGGTTGCGCGAGCTCGCCGATGATCAGTTCGGCGCGCCGCGGTTCATTGGCGGGTTGTACTGCCCGATAAGATCCTCGCGTTCGGCCTCTCGAATCGCGCGCGTCACGTTGAGCCGGGTGAGCACCCTGGCTTCCGTATAGGTCTTGCGCGCCTCTTCCAGAGGCCGGCGCCACGCCTGATTGGCGAGGTTGTCGGTTTCGCCGGCGTAGACCACGCTCGGCCCGTCCGAAGTGTGCTCGATGATGATGAAATTCGCGCCGGCCGGCGGGACGAAGCGGTCCTCCTCCAACGGCGTATAGCGGTAACGCGCTCCCGACTTCCCCGCGAACTCGATCTGGCGGCTCAAGGCTACTCTCCACCCAATCAGCTTGGCCCAACGGCGACGCCACGCGAGCGACGCAACTAGAAGCATGCATCCGGTGCGACTTGGGCCAAAAATAGGCCCAACTTGGCCATAAGCCCGACCTGTGCGAGACCGTGGCCGTATGTCGCGTCTCAGGCTCGCCGCAACCCGACGGAACAACCTACGCCGTGTCACGTTGGCCGGAGGCGCCGCAGCCGCGCGCCGGCCGCATGTGCGACTATCCTGGATGAACGGTCGCGTTCGCAGAGACCCATGGCGCTGATGGACAGATCCGCCGACTTCAGCCTCAGCAGTTCGCCACAGGGACCGCGCCTGACGCTGCGTGGCGACTGGGTGGCGGCCAGCGTGGAAGGCGTTGACGCGGCGCTGGCGGACGCAGCGCGCGGCGCACGCGAAGGGCTGACCCTCGACCTGAACGACGTCGGCCGGATGGACACCGCAGGGGCCTACGCCATCCTTCGCGCCACAGGAGAAGGCTTCGACCTCGCCAGGGTCGACGCGCGCCCCGAAACCCTGCGCCTGCTGCAACTCGTCCAGGAGGCCCGATCCTTAAAGCTGACGAAGGCGCCGCGGGCGCGCGGCCTGCACGAACTCACCGTGCGCGTGGGCAAAGGCGTCGTCGACATGGCCGTCGAGGCCACCGACACCATGG
>Ga0207658_10000553_pt1 | contig 33951 bp, 33 predicted proteins | sample KBSS33metaG_FD_184322 | JGI IMG/M metagenome (GOLD analysis project Ga0207658, IMG submission 184322) | Switchgrass rhizosphere microbial communities from Kellogg Biological Station, Michigan, USA - KBS S3-3 metaG (SPAdes) (version 2) | ecosystem: Host-associated > Plants > Roots > Rhizosphere...
CGTTCGAGATCCCCGCGCCGGTCGCGCAGGCCTGGTCGGCGCTGGAGACGGGCGCGTCGGAGCGCGGCGCCTGGGTCGAGCGCTTCGCGGCGTATGCGCGCGACTATCCTGACCTCGCCGACGAGCTGCTGCGCCGCACGCAGCCGGCGGCCGCGCTGACACCCGAGACCGAGGCGGTGCTCGCCACCGCCTGCGCCAACGCCGAACGCCTGCGCGCCAGCGTCGCGACGCGCAAGGCCTCGCAGGACGTGCTGCAGGAACTCGGCCCGGCGACGCCCGAGTTGCTCGGCGGTTCGGCCGACCTGACCGGCTCGAACCTCACCGACTGGAAGGGCCACCGACCACTGAAAGGCACGGCCACCGGCAACCATGTGCACTACGGGGTGCGCGAGTTCGGCATGGCGGCCATCATGAACGGCGTCGCGTTGCACGGCGGCTTCCGGCCGTTCGGCGGTACCTTCCTCACGTTCTCGGACTACGCGCGCAACGGCGTGCGCATGTCGGCGCTGATGAAGCTGCCGGTTGTCTACGTGTTCACCCACGACTCGATCGGCCTCGGCGAAGACGGTCCGACGCACCAGCCGGTGGAGCATGCGTCCAGCCTGCGCCTGATCCCGAACGTCGACGTGTGGCGCCCGGCCGATGCGACCGAGACGGCCGTGGCATGGCGAGAGACGCTGCGTCGAACCGACGGCCCCGGCTGCCTGCTGCTGACGCGCCAGGCCCTGCCGCATGCCGGCGACGGCACCTGCGCTGGCGCGCTGCGGCTGGACGCGATCGCGCGCGGTGCCTACGTGCTGCGCCGGCCGGCCGGCGAGTGCATCGCGCTGCTGGCGAGCGGCTCCGAGGTCGGCGTGGCGCTGGCCGCGGCCGAACTGCTCGCGGCCGACGGCATCGCGGCGCGTGTCGTCTCGGTGCCGTGCATGGATGCGTTCGAACGCCAGGACACCGCGTACCGCCGCCACATCGTCCCGCGCCACCTGCCGCGCATCGCGATCGAAGCTGGCAGCACAGGCCTGTGGTGGAAGTTTGTCGGCGAGGACGGCGACGTGATCGGCATCGACCGCTTCGGCGAGTCGGCGCCGGCGGTCGAGCTGTTCAGGCTGTTCGGCATCACCGCCGAAGCGGTCGCCGCGCGCGCTGTGGCCTTGCTCGGGATGAAGGCAGCGCGTGCGCCACACCACGCCTCAGCCGCTCAGGAGATGCCTGTCTGAGCATCGCGACGGAAACCCGCTGACTGTGCTTGCGTACAGTACTGTTTGAACGTACAGTTCGTTTAACAGGAGCCGACCATGCACACATCCCTGCGTCAGAACTATGTCCCGAAGCCGGTTCGCGCACCCGCCTGGCTGCGCCGCATTTGGGGTTGGCTCTGACCACGACCGTCCGCTTTTCCCGCGAACCCCGGCCGTCTCGGGCGCCCGAGGGGGTTCGGGTCAGACGGGTCCCAGATGCTTGCCGACCAGGCCGGTCATCTCGAACATCGTGACCTCGTCCTTGCCCATCACGGCTCGCAGGGGGCCATCGCAAAGGATGTTGCGCTTGTTCGCGGGGTTTTGCAGATCGTGGGCCTTGATGTAGTCCCACAGGCGCTTTGTCACCTCGGTCCGGGGCAGCGGCTCGGAACCGACGACCACAGCCAGTGCGGTGCTGGGTTTGAGGGCCTTCATGAAGGCGCTGGGCTTTGTCGTGGTCGTGGTGGGCATGGCGCGTGTGATTGGTGAGTGAGGGAGGCGCAGCATACGCCCTGCGGCGATACCCGCTCTGGCGCTGTCCGATATCGCTGCCGAACCCGTTCTTGGGGATCGGTGACGCCCGACCGAAACCGCGACACGCGGCGACTTGGTGCGGCGCGACGCGGAACCCCATCCCACGCCGAGACGCATGTGTCTCAGGGCATAATTTGCTGCGCTGCAGCAATGTGCGCCTGACCAAGGAGCGGGGATTGATTCCGGACAACGCATACGCCGAACTGGGCCTGACCCCGGGCGCCTCGGAAGACGAGGTCAAGGCGGCGTGGCGTCGGCTCGCCTCGCAATGGCATCCCGATCGCAATCGAAGCGCCGCGGCGATCAGCAGGATGCAGCGCATCAATCAGGCGATCGAGCAGATCCGACAGTCCGACGGCGGCCACGATGACCCCGACGAGCGCGACGAGGCACCCGTCGCCGATGCCGATGTCCATGCCGATGCCGCGGCATCGCCTGCGCAGGCGCGAACCATCAGCCGCAAGGTCAAGCTGACGCTGGAAGAAGCCGCCGCCGGGTGCATCAAGGCCCTGCGCGGCAAGTTGATCGACCGCTGCACACTTTGCGCAGGCGCCGGGTTTCGCGTGGTCGCCGGCGTCTGTGCCGAGTGCAATGGCAGGGGTGCCGTCCGACGGTCCGCCTGGTTCGGCTGGTCGGGCCTGTCGACCCGCTGCACGGCCTGCGGCGGCGATGGCGTCGCCAGGCAGGGTTGCGATGCCTGCAACGCCAGCGGGAAGCTCCCGGCGCGCGAGTACCGGATGAATGTGCGCATTCCCCACGGCGTCCGTGACGGTGACCTGCTGCATGTCGGCCAGCGCCGCCAGAGCGCGGGCCACCCCGCCGTGCAACTGAACTTGCGCGTCGAGGTGCTGCCCCACGCGCTGTTCGAACTCGAAGCTGACGGGACCGTCCGTTGCGAGGTGCCGGTCGACGGCTTCGCGTGGATCGCGAACCGGGCGATCGATGTGCCCACGCTGACCGGCATGCAGCGGTTGCAGCTGAGCCGCGACTGCCTGTCGTATCGGCTGCGCGGTCAGGGCTTTCCGACGGAGCGGCGCGGTCCGTGCGGCGATCAAGTGGTGGAACTTGCGCCGATCTTTCCGGAACGACTGGGCACCGACCAGGAGATCCTGCTGGACCAACTCATCGCGGCCTCGTCGGCACCGGGCGGCTCGGTCGCGGCCACGCGCCTCGGTGACTGGCGCCGCGCGCTGCACAGCTGGGAACAGGGTCGTGCGCGGCGCAGCCGCTGACCTTTCGGGCGAGCGCACCGGCAGTCGGATAGCTACCGGCCGACGAGCTTGAACTCGAACCTCATCGAGAGCTTGGCGCCCGTGACGGAGACCTCCTGAAACTCGAACTCTTCCATCGTGGCCTGAATCTGGTTCACGCTCTGCAGCAGCATCGTCTGCACGGCGCTGCGAACATTCAGCTGGACCGCTCTCGGCAGGCTGGCCGCAAGCCCCGAGTTCTGAAGGATCGAGCGCAGGTCGGGTTCGTCGACCGAGTCGATGCGAATGTCCTCCATTCGGACCGCGCCGCCGGCGGCCACCGGTCGGCCGGAAACCGTCGTCCAGGATGCCAGGCTGACGCCGGCGCAGTCGCCGTTCACGACGAAGCCCATCAGCGCCGAGAGGTGGGAGCGAATCTGGATTCGGCCGTTGGCCAGCGCAACACTGGGCTGGTCAAGGTACGACGTGCACGGGCCGCGCGCCAGAACGAGGCGGCCGCGGTCATTGAACAATGCCTGCACGACCAGCTTTTCGACACCCGTGTCCTCGAGGACGATCTCGGCGGCGCTCACGCGGAACGTCAGCGCCGACAGGCTCACGGCCATCAGCAGTCTCGCTGCCTTGAGCATGCGGCCGATCCGAGAGGGCGGGGTTGCAGGCTTCGGTGCGCGTCGCCTCGTCGGCGCTGTCATCGCGCCGACTCTGCGTTCAACGGGCCTGCGGCCTCGTCGTCGATGGCCTTCTGCACTGCACGGTAGAACGCCTCGCGCGCCGCGCTGGCCACACGGTCGGTCGCGCCTGCCGCCCAGTCGGCATTCGAGACGATCACGAGCTTGCGCTTCGGGTCGATGAAGATGCCCTGACCGAAGATGCCGCGGGCGGCGAAGGACCCGTCGGTGTCCGTCCACCACAGGTAGCCGTAGCCGCGCCCGGGCTGGCCAATGCCGGTGCGCTCGGTGGTGGCCTGCGCCAGCCAGCCCTCCGGCACGATGCTTTGACCGGCAACGCGTGCGCCGTTCAGGATGAACAGGCCGAGACGGGCGTAGTCGCGCGCGGCGGCCTGGATGCAGCAGCCGCTGATCTCTTTGCCGGTGCGGCTGAGGATCCAGGTGGCCTGCTGCTCCATGCCGGCGGGCACCCAGATCTTCTCCGACAGGTAGGTCGACAACGGCTTCTTGATCGCCTGGCCGAGCAGCACGCCGACGAGGTTGGTCTCGCCGGTGCTGTAGTGCCAGCGCGTCCCGGCCGGCGCCTCGCGCGGCAGGCGCCGCATGTAGCTCACGAGCGCATCGACGCCTTCCTCGGGTCGATGGCTGTTGAAGCGTGCGACATCAGAGTTCGGATCGGCGTAGTCCTCGTTCCAGCGGACCCCCGAGGTCATCGTCAGGAGCTGGCGGACACTGACCTCGTCGTAGGCCGAGCCCTTCATCTGCGGGATGTAGTCGCTGACCTTGTCGTCCATGCTGCGGATGTAGCCGTCGCGGATCGCAGCGCCCACCAGCGTCGACGTGATCGACTTGGCCACCGAGAAGCTGGTCCAGCGCCCGCTGCTGTCGTAGCCCAGCCCATAGCGCTCCAGACGCAACCTGCCGTCGTGCACAACCAGCAGTGCCGCGCTGCGCTGGCCCGCCATGTAGGCGTCGACGTCCAGCGGCAGCTTCAGCGGCGCGCCTGCCGGCAGCGGCACCGGCGTGCCGCCCGCCGGCACGACACGTGACTTGGCCAGCACGGGCAGCCGATCGAGCGCACGAAAGGCCGCGTCGCGCTGCGGCTGGCTCCAGAACAGAACGTCGCGATTCGTCGGCAGCGTCGCCAGCAGCGCGCGCGTCTCCTTGTCGAGACTGAACCAGCCGGCGAACGCCGCCACGACCAACGCGCCCAGCAGCCCGAGCGCCATCCTCTTTGCTTTCATCACAGTGTTCCGGATCCATCGTGAAGGTGAACCGGATTGAACACGATTTGGTCGTCCTCGGTGGCGTCATTCGGCATCCTGCCGCCGCGCCTCGACGGCCGGACGTCCAGGAGGCTCCCGAGCCTGCCTCGTCAATCAGGGCAGGGCGCACGACATGCTTCGTCGCGCGGCGACACCGGGGCGAGGGCGCCCCTGATCCAAAGCGACTTCGGCGCGTCGAACAGCTCACCCCGGCCCAGCGTTGCAGGGTCCAGCGCGAGTTGCACCCACGCGACCGTGTCGTGTGCACTGCCGGGGACGCGCTCGGTCAGGCGTTCATGCAGGAGCCAAGCATGCAGGTGCGGGTAGAGCTCAGGATGCCGGCTTTGGGTCCAGGCCAGGCCCACGAGGTCGCCGTAGCCCTCTTCGCGGCGTGGGGCGGCATCGAGCGAGGCGTCGGTCTCCACACCACCAACGAATCCCACCGGCAGCTGGAACCATGCGCCGTCCAGGTAGCGACGACAGTGGGCCAGCTCGTGCGCCGCCATGAGTTCGAGGGTGGCGTCCACGAGCGCCGGCTCGATGGCGTCGAGCGTGGCCTGTGCCTGCGGGTTGGCGCGCATCGACAGCACGAGCTTGCAGCGGCCGTCGACGAAGGCCGTGGACAGTGGCGGGTTGTCGGGTGTGGCCTGAGGCTGCACCACGACGTCCAGCGGCAACCGGGCCTGCTTCGCGTACGCGATGACCGGCCACGCGCCCTGCAGCCAGCGCTGTTCGGTAAGGTTCAGCTCAGCGCAGCGTGCCCCGCTCGAGGCCAGGAGCGACAACAGGCCGGCGAACGCCAGCACCGCAACGCGAGACAGTCGGAAATCGGCAGACATGGGCGGCTCCTTGTCGAGAACTTCGGAGCATCCGCAGGAGGGTTGAGCCCAGCGCCGTCCCCGCCCCACATCTCTGTGCACGGATGTCGACAAGTGCACAGGAATGGGCGTGCGCCGCGCTGCCCGTCAACGCGCATGTGAGGCTCGTCCGGCGCTCGAACGCGCTTGTGGACAATGCGTCCATGACGACGACGAATCGAGCGCCGTTCGGGCGCGGCATGCTGGCGCACTGGTCCCTGGACCCACAGGCCGTCTACCTCAACCATGGCACCTTCGGCGTCACGCCGACGCGTGTGCTCGACGCGCAACAAGCGATGCAGGTGCAGATCGAGCGGCACCCCGCGCGCTTCATGGCCCGCGAACTGATGAGCCTGGAGCGCGAGCCGCCGGCCCGTGCGCCGCGGCTGCGCGCGGCGGCTGGTGAGGTCGCCGCTTTTCTGGGCGCGCGCGGCGACGACCTCGTGTTCGTCGACAACGCGAGCGCCGGCGTCAATGCGGTGCTGCGCTCGTTGCGCTTGTCCGCTGGCGACGATATCGTGCTCTTCGATCACGCCTACGGCGCCGTGGCGCGCACCGCCGCCTTCGTCGCACGCGAGCGCGGGGCGCGCGTCGTGACCGTTGCACTGCCGTTCCCGCTGGAAGACGACGCGCTGTGCCTGGCGGCGCTCGACGCGGCGCTCACGCCGCGCACGCGCATCGCCGTCCTCGACCACGTCACGTCCGAAACCGCGCTGGTGCTGCCGCTCGCGCGCATGGCGGCGTTGTGTCACGCGCGCGGCGTGCCGGTGCTCGCGGACGGCGCCCATGCGCCCGGCGCCATCGACGTCGACATCGCATCGCTCGGTGTCGACTGGTACACCGCGAACCTGCACAAATGGGCCTTCGCGCCGCGCGGTTGCGGTGTGTTGTGGGCGGCGCCGGACCGTCGCGTGGACCTGCATCCGCCGATCATCTCGTGGGGCCTGGACCTCGGCTGGCACCAGGAGTTCGACTGGACGGGCACCCGCGATCCGACGCCGTTCCTGTGCGCGCCGCAGGGCATCGCCTTCATCACGGACTTTCTCGGGGCCGCCGCGATGCGTGCCTACAACCATGCGTTGGCGTGGCAGGCGGCCGGGTCGCTCAGCGCGCGATGGGGCCTGCCGTGGCAGACGCCCGAGCACCTCGTGGGCTGCATGGTGACCGTGCCGCTGCCGCCGCGCCTGGGCACGATCCCGGAAGACGCGGCGCGGCTGCGGGAGTGGCTGCTCGTCGAGCGCGACATCGAGGTCGCGATCGTGGCGCGGGGCGGGTGCCTGTGGGCCCGAGTGTCGGCGCAGGTCTACAACGACATGAGCGACATCGAACGACTCGCCGACGCGATCGATCGGGCGTCGGCGCTGTCCGTGCGCGCTGCCGGGTAGGGCTACCAGCCCACGCCGAATTCGATCACTGCCTGGTACTCGGAGAAATCGGTCAGGTCCTGCCGCGGCACCGCGAGCTGCAGCAGGCCGGTGCCGGGCGCGCCGCCGTAACGCTTGAGCCACGCGGCGGCCTTGCCGTATTCGTCGAGCGCCAGCACGGTGATTTCCGGATCCTTCCCCGCATCGATCGCGAGGTAGCTCACCGAGCGCGTGCGCAGGCCCATGCGCTGCCCGGTGGCGGTGGGTGTGCTCGCGTAGAAGCCACCGACCAGGCGCTGATCCGGAAACGCGATGCCGAAGACGCGCGCCGGCACGTTGAAGTCGATCTCGGTGACTTCGCCGGTGCCCGCGTCGGTGCGGAATGCCAGCGGGTTCGGCCCCAGCAGCGCAACCTTGCCGCCGGCCTCGAGGTAGCGGCGGATCAGTGGCTTGCCGGCGGACTCGTCGGCCAGCGTGTCCGGGATCTTGTTGTCGGTGAAGACGACCACGCTGGGCGCGGCCGATGCGAGCTGCTCGCGCAGGAAGGCTTCGAGCTGTGCGGCATCCATCGGCTCGTAGCCCGCGCCCTTCAGGTGGTTCAGGATCGCGGTGTCGACGCCGTTCTTGAACCAGCCGTAGGCCTTCGCACTCTTCATGCCTGCCCAGTGGACGATTCGCCGTGGCCGTCCGGTCGGCGCGGGCGGGGCCTGCGCGACGTCCAGCGCGAACAGCACGCCGGTGTCCGAGCTGGCATAGACGATGCCGTCCGCCACCACCGGCGTCGACAGCGACCGGCCTCCCATCGCGAACTGCCACCGCAACGCGCCGCTGCGCTTGTCGAGCGCATACAGCGTGCCGGTGAAGTCGCTGAACAGCAGCGTGTCGCCGGCCAGCGCCAGCGAGCCGAACACTGCGCCGCGGGTGGCGAAGTGCCAGCGTTCTGCACCGGTGGACGGATCGGCGGCCTGCACGATCAGTGCGCTGCCGCTGCCGACATAGAGCGAGTCGCCGTCGAACGCGGTCGAGAGGATCCACGACGAACCGTCGTGCGTGGTCCGCCAGCGTTGGCGCCCGGTCGCGAGATCGAGCGCGTAGAGGAAGCCGTCCCGACCGCCCACGGTCACGGTCCGGCCGGCGATCGTCGGCGAGCCGAACACCGAGGTCGTGTCGTTGCCGGCTTCCTCGAAGGTCCGGGCCGCGCCTTCGGTGGCGAAGCTCCAGCGCGGCGTGCCGTCGGCCCGGTTCAGTGCGCGCACCTGGCCGCTCATCGTGCCGAACACGACGAGGCCGTCCTGCACCGCGGCCGTGCCACGGATGCGCGCGCCCGCGTCGGCCTTCCAGCGCACGCGGCCGCTGGCGGCATCGAATGCGTAGAGGTGGCCGTCGCCGCTGCCGATGAACAGGCTGCTGCCCACCACGGTCGGCGACGACAGGTAGTAGTCCCAGTAGTTCTGCGGCCCGAGGTCGGCTCCGAAGCGATGGGTCCAGAGGACGTTTCCGCGCCTCGCATCGACGGCGTACAGCAGCCCGTCGCGGCTCGCGAAGATCACCCGCCCATCCGCGGCCGCGGGCGACGCGGTGATCGCACCGCCGGTGCGCAGGCGCCAGCGTTCGATGCCGGTCTTCGCATCGATCGCGTGGAACACGCCGTCGGTGCCACCAACGTAGAGCACACCCCGATAGACGGCCGGTGCGCCGCGGATCGGCGCATCGGCGCGGAACGCGAAGCGAATGCCGGCGATCCGGTCGGCGCTGGTCTCGGTCATCACGCCGGTGAGTTGCGGACCGCCGCGGAACATGGCGACCGGCGGCGACCCGTGTTCTGCCGCGCCCACCTGCGCCGCGAGGGCGGCACCAACGATCAGCAGGGTCGACAGGGCATGGCGCATGCGCCCGGATCGTCGGCTAACGATCGGGTCGGCGCAAGGCCCGCAGCGGAGGATTTATGGGACTTCCGCGATGAGCCCGGAACGCTCGCGGCGTGGTGCCGGCGAGCCGCTTGAAGAAGCGGACGAAATACGACGCGTCGCTGAAGCCCAGCCGATCGGCGATCTCGGCGACCGGCAGGTCGGTGTGCAGCAGCAGCCGGCGCGCCTCGAGCTGCAGCCGCGCGTGAATCGTGTCGCTTGCCGTCGCGCCGGTGGCGGCACGCACGCAGTCGTTCAGGTGCTTCGCGCTCACTCCGAGCCGATCGGCGTAGTCGCCGACCCGCTCACTGAGCGCATAGCGGTCTTCGACGAGCGCGCAGAACCGACTCCACAGCGCACGCGTGCGATCGGCCGGGCCGATGCCGGCCGCCGTACCGGCATGACGCTGCAGCGCGATCAGCAATCGATAGGTCTCGGCGCGCAGTACGTGGGCGCTGTCGGTTTGCACCGACGCGAGCTCGCGCTGCATCGCGTCGACGATCGCGGCCAGTTCGTCGAAGTGCCGCTTGTCGAGCGCGATCGACCGCTGCGATGCCGTCGCGGTCATCAGCGGCAGCGTCTCGACGAAACGCGGATCGGCAAAGAACTCATCGATGAACGCCGCCTCGAAGAACGCGAGCCGACCACCCAGCGACCGGGTCTCGAGCTGCCAGCTGCGGATCTCGCCCGGCGTGGTGATGCACAGCCGGTAAGGCGCCACTTCGATGCGCGTGCCGTCGAGTGCCAGCGCGCCGCGGCCCTCGGTGATCAGCGCGATCTCGTAGAACCCGAGGCGGTGCGCCTGCGGCGTCTTGATGAAGCCGGGGATCGCGCCGATCTCGCAGGCATCGACGAGCAGCTGACGCCGGTACTTGTGGCGGTCGAAGGCGATCGTGAGGGTGTCGCGGAACATCGCGAACCATTGTCCCCGATGGACGCCGCGGGTCGCGTGTCGGCCGCGCGTCCGCGAATGAGCACCGTCCGGATGCCCAGGGCGAACTCGATGCTTCGGCTACGCGTCGTCGTGCTGCGAGGCGTGCCAGCCCTTCGTGTCGCAGGTCGCGACGATCTCGCGCACCGGGCTGCCCTGAAAGATCTGACCCAATCGGAACGACGCCGGGCTGGCGTTCTTCTCCGCCTCGATCCAGCAACGCGCGGCACCAACGTCGTCATGCCTTTCAGCGGCCGACGCGTTGCTGTCGTAGACAACCCTGGCGTAGTAGGTCATGGGAGCCGTCTTGAGGTGGGGCCGCTCGTCGAATGTCGATGCTGCGCTGCAGCAATGTCGCACAAACCCGATCGTTCGACAAGGGCGGCGCGCAGACGCCGTTGTAGAGCCGGGCGAAGAACAACGCGGCAAGACTGGGGGCCGAATCGACACGGAATGCGTTACGGTCGCGGCCATGAACTCGCCGAGCCGCTCCCCGATCCTGCAGCTTCACGACCTGAACGTCACCTACCCGGGCGAGCCGCCGCTGGCGCGCGGCTGGTGCGCGTCCATCGGCCCGGGTGTGACGCTGCTGCACGGCGACACCGGCAGCGGCAAGTCGACCCTGCTGCGCGTGATGGCAGGGCGCCTACCGGCGCGCGGTCACCTGACGCTGGCGGGGCTGAACCTGCACGAGAACGCCGAGGCCTACCGGCGCCAGGTGTTCTTCCTCGAGGCGGGGGCGGAAGCGTTCGACCAGGTCGTGGCGCGCGAGTGCAGGGTGGCGGCGAACGCCGTCGCCGGGCGCTTCAGCGAATCGACCTGGCAGCATCTGGTCGAAGGTTTTACCTTGTCGGCCCACCTCGACAAGCCGATGTACATGCTGTCGACCGGGTCGAAGCGCAAGGTGTGGCTGGCGGCGGCACTCGCGTCGGGGGCCGCGCTGACCTTGCTGGACGAGCCGACCAGCGGGCTCGACGCCGCGTCGATCGGCTGCCTGTGGCGCGCGCTCGCTCGCATCGGGGAGCAGCCCGACCGCGCCATGGTGATCGCCAGCGCCGAGCGCATCGACCGGGTGCCGCTCGCCGCGACGATCGAATTGCCCCTCGGCGGGCCGCACGCGTGAATCACGGCGGCGTGGTGCGTGCCAGCAGCTGCGCGCGGACGTCCTTCTTCAGCACCTTGCCGACCTTGGAGCGCGGCAGCTCGGGCCAGATCTCGACCAGCTTGGGCGCCTTCACGCTGCCGATGCGCGCCTTCACGAAGGCCTGGATCTCGTGCGGATCGGCGCTGCGCCCGGCGTGCAGTTGCAGCACCGCGACGACCTTCTCGCCCCATTTGTCGTCGGGCAGGCCGACCACGGCGCCGTCCTGCACATCGGGGTGCTGCATCAGCGCCTGCTCGACCTCGACCGAGTAGACGTTGAAGCCGCCGCTGATGATCATGTCCTTCGCGCGGTCGACGATGTAGAGGAAGCCGTCGTCGTCGAGGCGACCGATGTCGCCGGTGTGGTGCCAGCCGTGGCGCCCGGCCTCCGCGGTCGCGGCCGCGTCCTTGTAGTAGCCCATCATCACCAGCGAGCCGCGGATCACGATCTCGCCGGTCTCACCGACCGGCAGCAACGCGCCATCGGCGTTCATCGTCGCGACCTGCACCAGCGGCCCGGGGCGGCCGGCGGACGACAGGCGTTGCCTGGCCACCGAGCCGTCGGCGTTGAAGTGGTCGCGCGGCGCCATCATCGAGATCATCATCGGTGCCTCGGTCTGGCCGAAGAGCTGCGCCATCACCGGGCCGATCTTCACAAGCGCCTCCTCGAGCCGCGCCACCGAGATCGGCGCCGCGCCGTACCAGAAGCACTGCAGCGAATCGAGCTTCGTTGCCGCCAAGCGCTCGTGCTGCAGCAGCATGTAGATCAGCGTTGGTGGCAGGAAGGTGTGGGTGGCGCGATGGCGTTCGAGCAACGCGAGGAATTCGCCGAGATCGGGCTTGGGCATGATCACGACGCGCCCGCCGAGCGCCATCACCGGCAGGCACAGCACGCCGGCGGCGTGCGTGAGCGGCGCCAGCGCGAGGTAGACGGGGCGTCCATCGAACGGGTAGCCCATCAGCGTCAGTGCGCTCATGGTCTCGAGGTTGCGGCCCGACAGCATCACGCCTTTGGGTTGCCCCGTGGTGCCGCCGGTTCCGGCGATCATCGCGACGTCGTCGATCACGGCGACGGCCACGCTCGCATCGCTCGCGCCCTCGAGCCATTCGTCGAGCGAGGGCGCGAAGGCGCAGGCCTGGTCAATGCAGACGAGCACGCGCAGCTTCGGCAACCCGGCGCGCATCTGCTCGACCATCGGTGCGTACGCGCTGTGGAAGAGCAGGGCGGCGCAGTCGAAGGCATCGAGCACGAAGCGGTTCTCGGCCGCCTCGTTGCGCGGGTTCACCGGGCACCAGACGGCGGCCGCGCGCGAGATGCCGAACACGCAGGCGAACGCCATCGCGTCGTTGCTCGACAGCACCGCGACCTTGTCGCCGGGTTGGATGCCCGAGCCCTGCAGGCCGCGCGCGACGCGATGACTGATGCGCTGCACGTCGCGGTACGACAGATCCGCCGCGCCCATCGTCAGGCACGGCGAGTCCTCGCCCAGCATCGCCCCCTTGTCGAGGTAGTCGATCAGGCGCATGGTGCCCCTCGTCCGGCGAGTACGCCGGCCGATCCCCAGGGGCCACCATGGGCCCCTTCGTGGCCCATGGGATGCGGGCCGTATTGAGAGCGGCCCGGCGCTCGGCCCGCTGCGGCTCGGCGCATCAACGGTGCACCGTCAGCACCGGCGCTTGCACCAGGCCGAAGCTGCGCAACGCGCCCAGCAACTCGTGGTGGCCGAAGGCCTGGCAACCGGATGCGAAGCCGACGCGCTTGGGTGCCTGCTGCAGCAACGAGGCGGCCGCGAAGGCCTGCAGCAAGCCGGTCTGCTTGTAGTTGCAGTTGCCGTAGATCACGCAGTGCGCGCGCGCCAACGGTCCCGACGCGTGCACGGAGTCCAGCGACTTGTTGATGCGCGGGTTCTCGCGCGGCGGCATCGTATTCATCACGCTGGCCGCCGTCTTCGCGAGCGCCGCGTAGCGGTCGTCGGAGTTCATGCCCTCGGTGGCCTTCAGCGCCCCGGCCACGATCTGCGGCACCGCCTGCATCAGCGGCTTGTTGAACACGCCGCCCAGCACCTTGACGTTGGCCACGCGCGGATCCTTCTTGAACCACACCGGGTGCGAGGTGCCACCCCACGGCAGCGCCAGCGCCGCCTCGTGCTGGCCCGGAATCGAGACGTTGTACAGGCCCGCATCGGCCGGCCATTCGACGTACTGGTTTTGCTCGAGGTAGTAGGCCTTGGCCATCGCGGCGTTGACCAGGATCGTCTGGGTCGAGGCGATTGTCGGGCTGCCGCCCCAGAACACCGCGATGTCCAGTGTGTCCAGCCCCGGCGTGTCCAGGCACAGCTGCGCGGCGATCTCGCCGGTCGTGTACATCTGCGCCAGTCCCGGCGACAGCAGCAGGCCCGCGGCGGCGAAGCGCTTGCCGTATTCCTGGTCGAGCATGATCAGCCAGTCCTGCTCGCCGGTCGTGTCGGCGTAGTGGCACTTTGCGGCCAGGCAGGCCTGCACGACCTCGGGGCCGAACTTGGAAAACGGGCCGACGGTGTTCAGCACCACGGAGGCGCCCTTGAAGAGTTGCGTCAGCGCCTCGACGGTGTGAGCCACCTCGACGACGTCGTAGCTCGCGGTCTCGATGCCGGCGACGTTGGATTTCATCGCGGACTGGACCTTGTCGGCGCTGCGGCCGGCGGCGATGAACGGGATGCCGTATTCGCGCAGGTACTCGCACACCAGCCGGCCTGTGTAGCCGGAGGCGCCGTAGACCACGACGGGTTTGTTGTTGCTGCTCATGGTGTCTCGTCCTTTCAGGTGGTTCTTACATGCCCATGCCGCCATCCACCGGCAGACCCGCACCGGTGATGAAGCGCGCCGCGTCCGAACACAGGAACACGACCGCATCGGCCATGTCGGAGACTTCGCCGAGCCGACCGGATGGCGTCTGCTCGATGATCGCGCCCACCGCGGCCTCGGGCGATGCGAACAGCCCGGCCGCGACCACGTCGGCGGCCAGCTTCATGCCCATCTCGGTGGGGACCAGCCCCGGGTAGATGCAGTTGACACGCACGCCGTAGCCGAGCTTGCCGGCTTCCATCGCGGCCACGCGCGTGAGCCGGTCCACCGCCGACTTGGTCGCCGAGTAGCCGGCGATCGCCGGGAAGGCGATCGTCGCCGCCACCGACGAGATGTTGACCACCGCGCCGCCCTTGCCGGCCGTGCCACCGGGGCGCATCGCCCGGAACGCATGCTTCAGGCCGAGCGCGGTACCGACGATATTGACGTCGAGCATCTTGCGCAGTTCGGCCGGGTCGATGTCGGCCACCAGCGCGGTGACCTCGATGCCGGCGTTGTTGATCAGGATGTCGAAGCCGCCGAGCGTGTCGACGGTGGCCTTCACCGCCGCGAGCCAGTCGTCTTCCTGGGTGACATCGAGCTTCACGAAGCCGGCCTTCGCTCCGCTCGCCGTGAGCTTGCCGGCGGCGTCGCGCCCGAGGGAGGTGAGCACGTCGCCGATCATCACGGCCGCGCCGGCCGCGGCCAGCGCCTGCGCCATGCCTTCGCCGAGCCCGCGCGCGCCACCGGTGACCAGGGCCTTGCGGCCGGTCAGGTCGAACTTGTTCATGCTTTGTCTCCTGTGATGATTTGGACGTTCGTCAAGGAACGCGATTCGATGCTAGGAGTGGTCTTGACGACTGTCAAGAATAATCTGGACAATCGTCCAGACAACGCACCGGCGGGCCGTCTTTTACAATCAGCCACATGGCCACCATCCCACGCAAGCGTGACGACAAGTTCGCCGAGCGGCGTGCCGAGCTCGGCGAGGCCGCGTTGCAGACGCTGGCCGAGCTGGGCTACGCGCGCACCAGCCTGCGCGAGATCGCGCAGAACTCCGAGTTCTCGCACGGCGTGCTGCACTACTACTTCACCGACAAGGTCGATCTGATCCTGTGCAGCGTGCGCCAGTACAAGGCGCGCTGCGTGAAGCGCTACGACGAGGTCACCACCACCGCGACCGGCTACGACGAGTTGCTCGATGGCTTTGTTGCGGCGCTGGGCGACACGCTGCGCCGGGAGGCGCCTCTGCACCGGCTGTGGTACGACCTGCGCGCGCAGTCGCTGTTCGAGCAGGCCTTCCGCGCCGATGTCGCCGAGATCGACAAGAGCCTGGAGAAGATGATCTGGCGCGTGCTGTCGCGCTTCGCCGAGATCACCGGCGAGCCGGTGCGCACGCCGAGCGGCGTGGCCTACGCGATGTTCGACGGCCTGTTCCAGCAGGCGCTGCTGAAGCACCTGTCGGGCGACAAGAAGGCCGTCGCGACGATGCAGTCGCATGTGCGGCTGGTCGTGTCGCAACTGGTCGGCGCGCCCGCCCCCGCGAAGCGTCGTCGGGCGGCGCTCGCGGCCTAGCAGGGCCATCCCCGCCCGGCGCCTCTGCGCGCAAATCACCTCATGGGTGGTTACCCGAGTCGTTGACCAAGGTCAAGAGAATTCGCGGCGGAAAGTCTGACAGTGAACCCACTCCGGTTGCGCCTGCGCTGCCGGGAGGCCTGCCCAGCCGCTGTTGCGGAGCGCAGGCGCCGAGTTCGGAATCCGTCGAAGACTGGCCGCGCGACTCATCTGCTCAAGCGCCTTCTTTCGATTCAAGCCAGGCACGCGCGGTCGCCCGACATCGCGATCGAGACCACGCGACAGGCCCACAGAGAAATTCAGGAGACGTCAATGAATCGACCCCTCGCCGCCACGGCGCACACCTTCGGAAACGCCCCTGCGATCGCCACCCGCAGCCCCTACTACCGGTGGATGCAATTGCTGATGGGCATCGTCTGCATGGCGATGATCGCGAACCTGCAATACGGCTGGACGCTGTTCGTCAACCCGATCGCCGACAAGCATGGCTGGAGCCGTGCGGCGATCCAGGTGGCCTTCACGATCTTCGTGCTGACGGAGACCTGGCTCGTGCCGATCGAAGGCTACCTGGTCGACCGCTTCGGGCCCCGGCCGGTGGTGCTGGTCGGCGGCATCTTGTGCGGTCTGGGCTGGGTGCTGAACTCCTATGCCGATACGCTGACGTTGCTGTACATCGCGGCTGCGGTCGGCGGCGTCGGCGCGGGCGCCGTGTACGGCACCTGCGTCGGCAATGCGCTGAAGTGGTTTCCGGATCGCCGCGGACTCGCGGCCGGCCTCACGGCCGCGGGCTTCGGCGCGGGATCCGCGCTGACGATCGTGCCGATCTCGATGTTCATCAAGACCAACGGCTACGAGGCCGCGTTCCTGTACTTCGGCATTGGCCAGGGCCTGATCGTGTTCCTGCTGGCCTGGTTCCTGACCCCCGCGCCCGAGCACAAGAAGGCCGTTGGCGAGGTGAAGATCAACGTGCAGCAGAGCAAGCGCGAGTACAGCCCGGCCGAGGTCGTGCGCAAGCCGGTGTTCTGGGTCATGTACCTGATGTTCGTGATGGTGGCGGCGGGCGGCCTGATGGCGACCGCGCAGCTCGGTCCGATCGCGAAGGACTTCAAGATCGGTGAGATCCCCGTCAACATCATGGGTCTGGTGCTGCCGGCGCTCACGTTCGCGCTGGCCATCGACCGCGTGCTCAACGGCCTGACCCGCCCGTTCTTCGGCTGGGTCTCGGACCAGATCGGCCGGGAGCTGACGATGCTGATCGCGTTCGGCCTCGAAGCTGTCGGCATCCTGCTGCTCTACAACTTCGGCCAGAACCCGGTGGCCTTCGTCATCCTGACCGGCCTGGTGTTCTTTGCCTGGGGCGAGATCTACAGCCTGTTCCCGTCGACCTGTGCCGATACCTTCGGCAGCAAGTTCGCGGCGTCGAACGCCGGGCTGTTGTACACGGCCAAGGGCACCGCTTCGCTGCTGGTGCCCTTGTCGAGTGTGCTGGCGACGGCCACGGGCAGCTGGCACACGGTGTTCATCGTCGCCAGCGTGATGAACGCGGTGGCTGCGCTGATGGCCTGGTTCGTGCTCCGACCGATGCGCAAGGCGCACATGGCGCAGGGCTAGATCTTGCCGCGCCGGCGCAGCCGGCTCAGGGTCTCCGGCGACAGGTTCAGGTGTGAGGCGAGCTGCTTCTGCGGGATCCGGTCGACCAGCTCCGGGTGCTTGCGCAGAAAGCGGTGCACCCGGCCCGGCGCGTCGAGCAGGTGCAGCGTGATGACGTGGGCCATGATCTCGCTCATCACGCCCATCACGTTGTACTCGAAGAGTTGTTTCGTCGCCGGGTGCTGGTCGAGGAACGCGGCCCACACCTGCAGGGGCAGCGTCGCCACCCGCACCTTGGTGACGCAGACGATGCCGTAGGGCGTCGGCGTGCCCAGCCGCCACGCCGCGTAGCTGGTCTCCATGTCGTGCTCGTCGGCGAAGCGCAGGATCATCTCCTTGCCTTCGGCGTTCGACACCACGCGCTTGAGAACGCCGTCGAGGATGAAGTACTGGTCCATCTCGCGCACGCCCTGGTGCTGCAGGAACTCGCCCTTGTTGCCCTCGACGACGGTAAGGTGGGTTTCGAGTTCGGCGCGGGCGCTGGCCGGCAGCTCTTTGAGGATCTCGTTCTGCGTCAGCTGCACGCGAATGATGTTTCTCTCGGGGTGGCTCGATACGGGTGTCACGGTGCGCTTGTCGGGTTTCCCCTGTACCCTTGTTTTTCGAAAGTTGACCGTGGTCAACGGCCAGAAGAGCAGCGTCGAATGATAGTCCCGGCAGGGCCCGACACACATCGGCGCGCGCCGCCGGCCACCGGGGCGACAGCAGCTTTGTCAACCCGCCGATCGAACCACAGGAGACATGCATGTCCGCAGTACTGAATACCCCGCCAGCCGCTGCGCCGGCGAATGACGCCGTCACGCCGGCCCGAGAATTGACCGACGGGTTTCATCTGGTCATCGATGCGCTGAAGCTCAACGACATCGACACGATCTTCGGTCTGCCTGGCATTCCGATCACCGATTTCACCCGCATGGCGCAGGCCGAAGGTTTGCGCGTGATCTCGTTCCGCCACGAGCAGCACGCCGGCAACGCCGCCGCGGCCGCCGGCTTCCTGACGCGCAAACCCGGCATCTGCCTGACGGTGTCGGCGCCTGGCTTCCTGAACGGCCTGACGGCGCTGGCCAACGCGACGACCAACTGCTTCCCGATGATCCTGATCAGCGGCTCGAGCGAGCGCGAGATCGTCGACCTGCAGCAGGGCGACTACGAAGAGATGGATCAACTCGCCATCGCCAAACCCCTGTGCAAGGCGGCGTTCCGCGTGCTGCATGCGCAGGACATCGGCGTGGGCATCGCACGCGCCATCCGCTCGGCGCTGTCCGGGCGCCCGGGCGGCGTCTACCTCGACCTGCCCGCCAAGCTGTTCGCGCAGACGATGGACGCCGTGGCGGGCAGGAATTCGCTGATCAAGGTCGTCGATCCGGCGCCGCGCCAGATCCCGGCGCCGGACTCGGTCGAGCGCGCCTTGGCGGTTCTCAAGGGCGCCAAGCGCCCGCTGATCCTGCTCGGCAAGGGTGCGGCGTACGCGCAGGCCGATGCCGACATCCGTGCACTGGTCGAGAAGACTGGCATCCCCTACCTGCCGATGTCGATGGCCAAGGGCCTGCTGCCCGACACCCATGCGCAATCGGCGGCACCGGCGCGCTCGTACGTGCTCGCCGAGGCCGACGTGGTGATGCTCGTCGGTGCGCGCCTGAACTGGCTGCTGTCGCATGGCAAGGGCAAGACCTGGGGCGCCAAGCCGAAGCAGTTCATCCAGATCGACATTGCGCCGACCGAGATCGACAGCAACGTGGCGATCGCCGCGCCGCTGATCGGCGACATCGGCTCGTGCGTGTCGGCGCTGCTGAACGGTATCGGTTCGAACTGGGCGCAGCCGCCGGCCGATTGGCTCGGCGCGATCGCCGAGCGGCGCGACAAGAACCTGTCGAAGATGGCCGAGACGCTGGCGAAGAACCCGTCGCCGATGAACTTCCACAGCGCGCTGAACGTGGTGCGCGAACTGGTCAAGAAGCACCCGGACGCGATGCTCGTCAACGAAGGCGCCAACACGCTGGACTTCACGCGCAGCATCGTCGACATGTACGAGCCGCGCAAACGCCTGGACGTCGGCACTTGGGGCATCATGGGCATCGGCATGGGCTTCGCGGTGGCCGCGGCGGTGACGACCGGCAAACCCGTGATCGCGATCGAGGGCGACAGCGCCTTCGGCTTCAGCGGCATGGAGGTCGAGACGATCTGCCGCTACAACCTGCCGATCTGCATCGTCGTCTTCAACAACAACGGTGTCTACAAGGGCACCGACCAGAACCCGCGTGGCGGCGATGTGGCGCCCACCGTGTTCGTCAAGAACGCTCGCTACGACCTGATGATGCAGGCCTTCGGCGGGGTGGGCGTCCATGCGACGACGCCGGCGGAGCTGGCGGCGGCCATGGCGGAGGCGATCCGCTCGGGCAAACCGACGCTGATCAACGCGGTCATCGACGAGACCGCCGGCACCGAGAGCGGCCGCATCACCAGCCTGAACCCGCAGGCCGCAGTCAAGAAGTAAGCCAGCCGCAACGATTCCCCTCGCCAAAAACACGGAGTACTCCATGAGCAACAAACCCCTCGAAGGCATCAAGATCATCGACTTCACGCACGTCCAGGCCGGACCGGCCTGCACGCAGATGCTGGCCTGGTTCGGCGCCGACGTGATCAAGGTCGAGCGCCCCGGTTCGGGCGACGTGACGCGCAGCCAGTTGCGCGACATTCCCAATGTCGACGCGCTCTACTTCACGATGCTCAACAGCAACAAGCGCTCGCTGACGCTGGACACCAAGAAGGCCGAGGGCAAGGCGGTGCTGGAGAAGCTCATCAAGGAGTCCGACGTGATGGTCGAGAACTTCGGCCCCGGCGCGCTCGACCGCATGGGCTTCACGTGGGAGTACATCCAGTCGCTCAACCCCGGCATGATCCTGGCATCGGTCAAGGGCTTCAGCGAGGGCCACCACTACGAGGACCTGAAGGTCTACGAAAACGTCGCGCAGTGCGCAGGCGGCGCGGCGTCGACGACCGGCTGGTGGAAGGGCGAGAACTCCGAGCCGACGATTTCTGCCGCGGCGCTGGGCGATTCCAACACCGGCATGCACCTGGCGATCGGCATCCTGACCGCCTACATCGGCCGCCAGAAGACCGGCAAGGGACAGAAGGTCGCGGTGTCGATGCAGGACGCGGTGTTGAACCTGTGCCGCGTGAAGATGCGCGACCAGCAGCGCCTGGAGCGCATCGGCTACCTCGAGGAGTACCCGCAGTATCCGCACGAGATGGAAGCGTTCGCCGACAAGGTGACGCCGCGCGGCGGCAATGCCGGCGGCGGTGGCCAGCCGGGCTGGATCCTGAAGTGCAAGGGCTGGGAGACCGACCCGAACGCCTACATCTACTTCACCGTGCAGGGCCACGCCTGGGAGCCGATCTGCGACGCCCTCGGCAAGCCCGAGTGGAAGACCGACCCGGCCTACACGACTCCGCGCGCCCGCCAGCCGCACATCATGGAGATCTTCGCGACCATCGAGAACTACATCAAGGACAAGACGAAGTTCGAAGCTGTCGACATCTTCCGCAAGTTCGACATTCCCTGCGCGCCGGTGCTGTCGATGAAGGAACTGCTGGTCGACGAATCGCTGCGCAAGAGCGGCTCGATCGTCGAGGTGCCGCACAAGGCGCGCGGCAGCTACTTCACGATCGGTAGCCCGATCAAGTTCTCCGACCTGAAGCCCGAGGTGACGGCGTCGCCGCTGCTCGGCGAGCACACCGACGACGTGCTGGCCGAACTCGGCTATTCGGCGCAGCAGATCGCGGCGATGCACGAGGTCAAGGCGGTCTAGATGACCGAGCTCTCGCACGGGTCGGTCGACCTGGAACAACTCGTCGCGGGGGCTGGCGACGCGATCATGGTCTGCGACGCCGCGGGCGCGATCACGCTGTGGAACCGCGCCGCCGAGCGCATCTTCGGCTTCAGCGAGGCCGAGGCGCTCGGCCGCTCGCTCGACCTGATCATCCCCGAGCGCCAGCGCGGCCGGCACTGGGAGGGCTATCACAAGACGATGGCGACGGCGGTCACCAAGTACGGCGCCGACGTGCTGCGCGTGCCGGCGCTGCACAAGGACGGGCACACGCTGTCGATCGCCTTCACCGTGTCGATGCTCTTTTCGGCGGACCGCCAGGTCACGGGCATCGTCGCCGTCGTGCGCGACGAAACCACCCGCTTCGCCGACGAGCGCAAACTGCGCGCGCGTCTGGCGGAAGCGGAGGCACAGATCAAAGGAGCGAGTTGATGAGCAAGGCCCTCGAAGGCGTCAGGATTCTCGATTTCACGCATGTCCAGTCGGGCCCGACCTGCACCCAGCTGCTGGCCTGGTTCGGCGCCGACGTGATCAAGGTCGAACGCGCTGGCGAGGGCGATGCGACGCGCGGCCAGTTGCGCGACATCCCCGGTGTGGACAGCCTGTACTTCACGATGCTGAACCACAACAAGCGCTCGATCACGCTGGACACGAAGAACCCCAAGGGCAGGCAGGTTCTGGACACGCTGATCAAGACCTGCGACGTGCTGGTCGAGAACTTCGCGCCCGGCGCGCTCGACCGCATGGGCATCACCTGGGAACACATCCAGAAGCTCAACCCGCGCATGGTGGTGGCCTCGGTCAAGGGCTTCGGCCCCGGCAAGTACGAGGACTGCAAGGTTTACGAGAACGTCGCCCAGTGCGCCGGCGGTGCCGCCTCGACGACCGGCTTCGACGACGGCCCGCCGATGGTCACCGGCGCGCAGATCGGCGACAGCGGCACGGGGCTGCACCTGGCCCTGGGCATCGTCGCCGCGCTCTACCAGCGCAACACCACCGGGCGCGGCCAGAAGGTGCTGGCGCCGATGCAGGACGCGGTGCTGAACCTGTGCCGCGTGAAGCTGCGCGACCAGCAGCGACTCGAGCGCACCGGCACCATGCACGAGTACCCGCAGTACCCCGACGGCAAGTTCGGCGATGCCGTGCCGCGTGCGGGCAATGCGTCGGGCGGCGGTCAGCCCGGCTCGATCCTGAAGTGCAAGGGCTGGGAGACCGACCCGAACGCCTACATCTACTTCATCACGCAGTCCGGTGTCTGGCCTTCGGTGTGCAAGGTGATCGGCGAGGAAGGCTGGATCGACGACGAGGCCTTTGCGACGCCCGCGGCGCGCCTGCTGCACCTGAAGCCGATCTTCGCGCGCATCGAGAAGTGGACCATGACCAAGACCAAGTTCGAGGCCATGGAAATCCTGAACCAGTACGACATTCCGTGTGGCCCGATTCTGTCGATGAAGGAGATCGCGGAGGACGCGTCCCTGCGCCAGACCGGCACGATCGTCGAGGTGGACCACCCGAAGCGCGGCAAGTACCTGACGGTGGGCAACCCGATCAAGATGTCCGACAGCCCGACCGAGGTCACGCGCTCGCCGCTGCTGGGCGAGCACACCGACGAGGTGCTCAGGCAGCTCGGCTACAGCAGCGACGACGTCGCGATGTTGCGTGCAGAACGTGTGATCTGAGCCGCGGCGGTCGCGTCTTGAATCCCCTGGGACATAAGCCCTCGAAGATGGTTTCGATAAATTAGTTTGACTGTCGCTTATCGAAGCAGGAGCCTACATTTTGAACAAGCCGACGCGAGATGCAGCGATGCGACACGCGGCCATCCAAGTTCAAGGAGAAGCTCATGTTCAACGATCTGCCGATTGAGTACCGTGACCAGGAACTGGTCCGCAATGCCTACAACGCAGCCTTCCACGAGTTGGGTCTGCGCTGGTACTGGGACGCTGACACCTACGAGCGTCTGACGCGCGGCGGCGCCACGCCGCAAGCGCAGCTGCGGCACTACCTCGAATCGCAGCAGCCGCATTTGCTGAAGGCCTACGACGCCGAGTTCCTGATCGGCGTCGTGCTGGAGAAGCAGTCGCTGCACTGCGAGCGTGCCGCGCAGCGCGGGCCGATGCGCTGCCGGCCCTTTGACTGGTCGCAGACGCTGGGTGGCGAGCTCGGCTGCTGAGATCTTTCACGACAGACTCAAGGGAATCAAGATGCAGCGCCAATGGGTTCGATATGTGCATGAAGGCCACGCTGGTTTCGGCACCCTCGAGGGCGCCCGCGTGCAGGTGCACGTGGGCGACATGTTCGGTGACTGCACGCCGGTCGATGCGGTGCTCGCGCTCGACGAGATCCAGCTGCTCACGCCGACCGCGCCGACCAAGGTGATCGCGCTGTGGAACAACTTCCGCGCGCTCGGCGACAAACTCGGGCTGGCCGAGCCGGCGGAGCCGCTGTACCTGCTGAAGTCGCCGAACTCGTTCCTCGCCAGCGGCGAAACGATCGCCCAGCCGGTGCAGGAGGGCAAGGTCGTCTTCGAAGGCGAACTGGGCATCGTGATCGGTCGCACCTGCACCGCGCTCGAGCCCGCGCAGGCGCTGGACCATGTGTTCGGCTACACCTGCGCGAACGACGTGACGCTGGCCGACGTGCTGAACCGCGACCCGTCGTTCGCGCAATGGACCCGCGCGAAGGGTTTCGACACGTTTTGCCCGATGGGCCCGGTCGTCGCGACCGGTCTGGACCCATCGACGCTGACGGTCGTCACGCGGCTGAACGGCGAAGAGCGGCAGCGCTATCCGATCAGCGACATGCGCTTCAGCGTGGCGCAACTCGTCAGTCGGATCTCGAAGGACATGACCCTGCATCCGGGCGACGTGATCCTGTGCGGCACCTCGATCGGTGTCGGCTCGATGAAGCCGGGCAGCCTCGTCGAGGTCGAGATCGAGGGCATCGGCGTGCTCGCCAACCGCTACGGCGAACGCGCGCCGCCCAACGAATTCAACTCTGGGAGACCCGCATGAAAATCGCAGTGATCGGAGCCGGCGCGATCGGCGGCCTCGTGGGCGCCAAGCTCGCGCTCGCCGGCAACGAGGTGACCTTTCTCGTTCGAGGTGCGAACCTCGAGGCGATCCGCCGCGATGGCATCACGCTCATCGCCGCCGACGGCGCGCGTCAGGTGGCGCGCAACGTCACCGCGACCGACGACTACCGGGCCACGGGAGCGCAAGACATCGTCGTGCTCGCGATGAAGGCACACCAGGTCGACGCGGTGGCGGCCCAGGTGCCCTTGCTGTTCGGCCCGGACACGGTGGTCGTGACGATGCAGAACGGCATTCCGTACTGGTACTTCCACAAGCACGGCGGGCCGCTCGAGGGGACCACGGTGCGCAGCGTCGATCCGGACGGCCAGGCGATCCGCGCGATCCCCGCCGATCGTGTGATCGGCTGCGTGGTGTACCCGGCTTCCGAGTTGGTCGCGCCGGGGGTCGTGAAGCACATCGAGGGCGATCGCTTCCCGCTCGGCGAACTCGATGGTTCGTCGAGCGAACGGGTGCGACGTGTCTCGGACTGCTTCACCGCGGCCGGCTTCAAGGCGCCGGTGCTGGACAACATCCGTGCCGAGATCTGGCTCAAGCTCTGGGGCAACCTGACCTTCAACCCGATCAGCGGGCTGTCTCATTCCACGCTCGTGGACATCTGCGAATACCCGCCGTCGCGCGAGCTGGCCGCCGCGATGATGACCGAGGCGCAGACGGTTGCGCACAAGCTCGGCATCGAGTTCCGCGTGTCGCTCGAGAAGCGCATCGCCGGCGCCGAGAAGGTGGGCAAGCACAAGACCTCGATGCTGCAGGACGTGGAAGCTGGCCGCGCGCCCGAGATCGATGCACTCGTCGGCGCGGTCGTCGAGCTCGCCAAGCTGACCGAGACGCCGACGCCGCACATCAGCACCGTCTATGCACTGGTGAAGCTGCTGGCGCGCACGATGCAGGCGCAGCGCGGTCAGGTGCGGATGCGCGAAGTGGCCTGACGAACCTCCGCGCGCGTGCTACCGAGCTCGAGACGATGAAGCACGCCACGCTGCGTCAGCTGAAGGTGTTCGAGGCGGTTGCGCGGCTGCTGAGCTTCTCGCGTGCGGCCGAGGAACTGCATCTGACGCAGCCGGCTGTTTCGACCCAGGTCAGCAAGCTGGAAGAGCACGCCGGCAACGCGCTGTTCGAGCAGTTCGGCAAGAAGATCTACCTGACGCCGGCCGGCGTCGAACTGCTGCAGATCAGCCGCGCCATCATCCAGCAGTTCGAGGCCGCCGAGAACGCGATGGCGCATTTCAAGGGCGTGACTGGCGGCAGGCTCAACGTCGGCGTGATCAGTGCCGGCGATTACTTCTTCCCGCACCTGCTGGTGGCGTTCGCGAGCCGCCACCAGGGCATCACGCTGAACTTCACGGTGCACAACCGCGCCGAGTTGCTGACGCACATCGTCGACAACCTGACCGACCTCGCGATCATGGTGCGGCCCCCGACCGATCTGGAGACGATCAATCAGCCGTTCGCGCCGCATCCCTACGTGATCGTCGCGGCGCCGAGCCATCCGCTGGTCGGCCAGTGCAACATTCCCCGGGCTGCGCTGAAGCGCGAGCCCTTCGTCGTGCGCGAGCAGGGCTCGGACACCTGGCATTCGATGGAGGACGGCTTCGGCGGCGACCTGGCCGATGTCAACGTTGCGATGGAGATCTGCAGCACCGAGACCATCAAGCAGGCGGTGATCGCCGGCATGGGCATCAGCTTCCTGTCGGCGCACACCGTCAGTCACGAGATCCGCGATGGCGAGCTGTGCGTCCTCGACGTCGAGGGCTTCCCGCTGATGCTGAACTGGTACATCGTGCACCGGCGCACCAAGCGCCTGGCGCCGGTGGCGCAGGCGTTCAAGGACTTCCTGCTGTGCGAGGGCGCCGCGCTGATCGAGCGCGTCGTCCCGTATCGCACGCTGGCCCGGGCAGCCTAGCGGCACTCGCGCGCCGCCGCCGACCGGTCGGCGGTTCAGCGGGTCGAGAACTGGCGCGACGTGGTAGCGCGCACAGGGGTGGGCAGCGACTTGAGCGCCCCGATCACCGCGGTGACGAGCATCACGATGGGCATCGCCGCGACGAATTCGCGCACGGCCCGGCTCGTCGGCGATGCGTCGTTGGTCTGGCCCGGCTGGGCATTCAGGAGGTTGTGGCTCACGATGTTTTCTCGAAGGGTTGGAAGATCGACTGGAGGTGATTATAGGGTTAACCCTGTGGCTGCGGTCAATGTCCTGTTGCATCGAAGGCAATTCGCGGGCACGACATCAGCCGCACCGACGCGACCAAGGCTGCGGGGCGCCCTTGCCGTGCCCGCATCCGGACCGACTGCCGCGGCTACCATCCGTCCACGCGCTCGACGCACCATCCGGCGCGGCCGGGCTCATTCCAGACCACGGAGTTGCCAACACATGAGTGGACCCCTGAAAGGCGTGACGGTCATCGAGCTGGCGGGCATCGGCCCCGGGCCGTTCGCCGGGATGATGCTGGCCGACATGGGTGCCGACGTGATCCGCGTCGACCGCATCCCGAACCTGCGTGGCGCCAGCCCGTTCCAGACGGCCCTGCGCAACGACAGCATCGTCGACCGCGGGCGGCGCTCGATCGCGCTCGACATGAAGAACGCACGCGGCATCGAGACGGTGCTCGCGCTGGTCGCGCATGCCGACATCCTGATCGAGGGCTTCCGGCCGGGAGTGACGGAGCGCCTCGGCCTCGGCCCCGAGGCCTGCCATGCGCGCAACCCGAAGCTGGTCTACGGCCGCATGACCGGTTGGGGCCAGCATGGCCCGCTGGCACAGGCGGCCGGCCACGACCTGAACTACATCGCGCTGTCGGGCGCGCTGCACGCGATCGGGCCCAAGGATCGGCCGCCGCCGCCGCCGCTGAACCTGATCGGCGACTACGGCGGCGGCGGCATGCTGCTCGCGCTCGGGGTCGTCGCCGCGCTGTTCGAGGCGCGGCAGTCGGGGCAGGGTCAGGTCGTCGACGCGGCGATGACCGACGGCGCGGCGCTGCTGATGGCGCCGCTGTACGGCATGCTGGCCAAGGGCTCGTGGCGTGACGAGCGCGAGAGCAATTTCCTCGACGGTGCAGCGCCGTTCTACGGCAACTTCGAATGCGCCGACGCCAGGTACGTCGCGATCGGCCCGATCGAGCCGCAGTTCTACCGCGAGTTGCTGGACAAGTGCGCGATCGACGACCCGCAGTTCGCGCAGCAGTGGGAGCGCGCCGAATGGCCGGCGCTGAAGGCCAAGCTCGCCGCGCTGTTCAAGACGCGCACACGCGACGCCTGGTGCGCACTGCTGGAGGGCAGCAACGCCTGCTTCGCGCCGGTGCTGTCGATGCGCGAGGCGCCGCTGCATGCCCACAACGTGGCGCGCGCAACCTTCGTCGAGTCGGACGGCGTGACACAACCCGCGCCGGCGCCGCGCTTCGCGCGCACGCCGAGCGAACTGCCGCCGGCTGCGCCGCCGATCGGCGCGCACAGCCGCGAACTGCTGCGCGGCCTCGGCCACGGCGAGGCGGACATCGACGAATTGCTGCGCAGCGGCGTGGTCTTCGCACCGGCAACGGACTGAGAGACACGCCGCGTCAGCGTGCCGGGCGCCCGAGCAAATGTAGCGCTGCCACTTGCTTGAACCGCCACGGGGGCGGGCTGGGCGCAGCCCGGACCTGAGGGCCTCAGACGCCGCGCTTCGTCAGCACCACATGCATCGCACTCGACGTGAGCACATGTTCCGTGCGCCGATAGCCGAGACGGGGCAGGTCGAGGCCGGCCAGCAAGGGCTCGCCGGCACCGAGCAGGACCGGCGCGATCGCCAGGTGCATCTCATGGACCAGACCGGCCTGCAGATACTGGCGAATCGTCGAGACGCCGCCGCCGAGCCGGACATCCAGCCCGTCCGCCGCGGACCGGGCGCGATCCAGCGCGGCGTGGATGCCGTCGGTGACGAAATGGAAGGTCGTGCCGCCGTCCATCTCGATCGACGGTCTCGGGTGTTGCGTGAGGACGAAGACCGGCGTGTGGTACGGCGGGTTCGCGCCCCACCAGCCTTTCCAGTGGTCATCGGGCCAGGCGCCACGCACCGGCCCGAACATGTTGCGGCCGAGGATCCAGGCCCCGACGCCGGCGAGGCCGCGCGCCGCGAAGTCGTCGTCGATGCCGGTCGTGCCCCCGTCGGCGCCAAACATCTGCTGGAAGGTTCGGGTCGTTCGCATCCATTCATGCAATGCGACGCCGCCGACGCCCAGCGGGTTCTCGAGGCTCTGCTCGGGACCGGCGCCGTAGCCGTCGATCGACAGCGAGAAGCAATGCACTCTGACCTTGGACATGCGTGATTCTCCGAGAGCGGTCAGTGGTTCGTGCCGGCATGGGCCGTCTGCAACGCGGCGATGTCGAGCTTGACCATTTTGAGCATCGCGTCCGCGGCGCGCTGGGCCTTGGTTCGATCCGGGTCGGCCATCATCTGCGCGAGAGCGGTCGGCACGATCTGCCACGACAGGCCGAAGCGGTCCTTGAGCCAGCCGCATTGCTCGGCTGAGCCGCCCTCGAGCAACGCGTTCCAGTAGCTGTCGAGTTCCGCCTGATCGTCACAGGTGACGACGAAGGACACCGCGTGGTTGAACGGGTCGAGCGGCCCGGCGCTCATCGCGACGAAGGCCTGACCGAACAGCTCGAAGTCGACGATCTTCACCGAGCCCGGCGGGCCGCTGGGCGACTCGCTCGGCAGCGCGGTGACCCGCGTGACGCGCGAGTCCGGAAAGATGCTGGCGTAGAACCTGGCGGCCTGTTCGGCCTCCTTCGCGTACCAGAGGAAGGGGGTGATTCGCTGGATCGTCATCGCGAGAGCTCCTTGGGTGTTGGTGCGGCATCAATGCCGCCTGTCGGTACGAACACGACGAAGACAGAGGGCATGGATCGACACGACCGGGCAGAAAACGTCGACTTGGTTTCGCTTTGTCGCAAGCCGACGCGGCGTGACTTCCGCACAACCGCGCTGAATCGGCGGCTGGCACATTGAATCGCGTCCACCGATTCATTGCGAGGCAGCCCATGAAGATCCGCCGTGTTCTGTTGAGTCTTGCCAGCGTGTGGCTGGTGTCCGTGGCCATGCCTGCCGGTGCGCAGACGATGCAAAAGGCCGTGCTGCGCACCAGCGAGGTGTCGACCTACCGCACGAGTGCCGCCCATCACATCTACAAGATCTACGGGAAGAGCATCTACAAGGGCATGCTGCCGCCGCTGGTGCACGCGGTCGTCGTCGTCGAGACCGAGGTCGATGCGCTCGGGCGCGTGAAGAACGTCCGCGCCGTGCGCTCGCCGAGTCACGCCCCGGACGTGACCGAGAGCGTGATCGGCATGATCAACAGCGCGTCGCCGTTTCCGGCGCCGAGCAGCGCGGGCGGCGCGAAGTTCGTCGAGGTCTGGCTCGTCGACCACAGCGGACGCTTCCAGCTGCATGCGCTGACGGAGGGTCAGCGCTGACGCGCAGCACGCCCGCGCTCTGAATCAACTGGCCGGCACCTCGGCGGCGCCCGCCGTGCCTTCGACCTTCTCGAGCACCTTGATGGCGCCGGGAACCGCCACATCCGGCACGGTCAGCAACAGGATGTCCTGGTTGCTGGCGAAGCTCAGCTGCCCCCTGAACAGGACCGTCTTCGTGCCCGCGCTCGTGATCGTCAGCTGGTAGGTCCCGCCGGGGATGTTGGCCGAATCGCTGCCGGACACCGGGCCCGCGGCACCGAACGCGGTCGCGGCGACGAGCGGGTTCACGCCGGCGATGTCGGTTCCCGGGATGTTCATGTACACGTCGACGCTGGCGGCGTCATACGAGGCGTTCATCAATCGAAGGCGGGTGCTGTCGCTGGTCAGCGGCTTGTTGTACGGGTCGACGATCAGCGCCACCGTGTTCGCGCTCGGCGAGCCCGCGTAGGCGACGACCGTGTACTTGGTGCCGCGCTGCGGATCGATGCTGACCGTGCCGAGGGTGGTGCCGCCCGTCGCGGTCTTGACCGACCAGTCAGCCACGCCCATGTCGACATCGAAGTAGTTCGAGGCGAACCCGTACGCGGCGTTGGTGGCGTCCGGTTGCCCCACGGTCGCGCGAAAGAGCGTGACGTTCGGCGCCAGAGGTGCGGCGTCCACGAAACGAACGACTGGATCGGCGACGTCGAGCCGATCCGCCGTGTCGCCGCCTCCGCAGGCGGCGAGTGCGGCCAGTGGCAGGCAGGCGAGCAAGAGCTTGTGAACGAGTTTCATGGACTGTTTCGCTTCCGGAATGTGGATGAACCAGACTCTAGAAGCGGGGCGCGTGCCGGCCTGTCGGCGAGGCCGGTCAATCCGGGTGGGTGATCGCCCGCTACGCCTGTCGGAGAACGCCGGGTGCCGTTGCCTGCAGTTACCGCGGGCCGCGCGCACCCCCCTTCGCCTGATCGAGCAGGCCCTGCAACGCAGCGCCATCGATCAGGCGCACGTTGCAGCCGTTCGCAAAGGTGATCGCCTCGCGCGCGAAACGGCCGTCGGTGAGCATGAAGCCGCCGCTCGCGCCGCGCGCCGTCATCGCGCGTTGCAGCGCGTGCACCGCGTCGACGCCGACCTTGGCCTCTTTCCAGTGTTTGCACTGAACCAGAAAGGTCTCGCGTTCGCGCCGCAAGGTCAGCTCGCCGCCGCTCTCGGCACTGCCGCGCGTGCTGTCGAGAACCTGGTATCCCTGCCGGCGAAAGGCCTCGGCGACCAGCGCCTCGAACTCGCGCCAGGCTTCGCGATCGGCGCGGCGCACTGGCGCAACCCGCGCGTCGTTGACCAGACCGGTTGCGCGCGAGCGGCGCCAGAGCCACAGCGCGGCGGCAGTGCCGCAGCCGAGCACCAGCATCAGGGCCGGGGCGGATTCGCGCAGGCTGATCAGCATCGCGCGAGCCTGTGGCAGAAGGGGTCGCTCGAACCGTGGACGGTGGGCTTGAAGGGTGTGTCCATCAGGGTGTCGGCGAACTGCAAATGCGTTGCCGATCACTCTAGCGTTTCGCGACGCTCCGTTGCGCAGCGCGTGCGCGCAGTGCGTCACGCGGCGCGCGGCCGCGAGGCCCACTGCCAACTCGCCAGCCCGGATCAGCGCGTGCTGAGCAGGTGCTTCATTCGGTTCAGGGCCTGGCGTGCGGTCATCTCGTACTTCAGCCCGGTGGCCTTTTCGCGCCGCTCCATCGCCATCTGCAGCGCGCCCAGCATGCCGTGCCGCTCGGCCGAGAAACTCGTCGAGCGGGGCTTGCCGTTGAGGCTCCACGATGCGACGAAGTACAGGTACGGATGCTCCGAGAACTGCACATAGCGCGGTCGGATGCCGATCAGCCCGCTGGTGTTGTTGACCTGCGCGACCACGCGCGGGCCCTCACGCGGCGAGATCGACAGCGCGGACTTCTGCAGTTCGGTCTCGGCAGCGCGCGCCTGCGCCAGCGCCTTGCGGGCGCCGCCGTACTTGCGCACGGCAAAGAACCGGGTCATCGCGGCGTGCCGCGGCCCAACGCGGACTTGGTAGCCATGGGTCGAGCCATGGTTGATGTGTTGTATCGGCATGGGAAATTCCTCCGGGGGCGAAGGATAAGGGCAATGTCATCCCCAGAATTGATGATGCCGACCTGCCGACCTTGGTATATCCGATGAAACTGTATATATTCAAAGGGTATCCTCTTAGCTCCAGCAACGCCGGAACTACTGGATGGATATCCAGCATATCGCAACGCCCGAGGCGGGTAAAGACTATCCCCACAACTGGAACGAATTCCTGGACTGGTTCGGCAGCGAAGAAGCTTGCCTGAGCTATCTGGAGCGGCTGCGCTGGCCGCAAGAATTTGTCTGCCCGACGTGCGGTGTGGTGCAGGCGCCGTATCGATCCAGTCGAGCGCGGCTGATGTGCCGCGCGTGTGGGCGTCAGAGCACAGTGACTGCCGGCACGATCTTCGACAAGACCCGCACACCGCTGCGCGTCTGGCTCGCGGCGGCGTGGTATCTGACCAATCAGAAGCAGGGCGTCAGCGCCCTGGGTCTGCAGCGCGTGCTCGGACTGGGGAGCTACCAGACCGCCTGGACCATGCTGCATCGGTTTCGCCGAGCGATGGTGCGCCCGGACCGGGAGCGCCTGAAGGGCAGCGTCGAGGTCGACGAGACCTATCTGGCCATCACCGACCGCGAGGAGCCCGTTTCCCCTGTGGGACGCAAGAGCAAGACGAGCAAGGTGCTCGTCGTCCTCGCGGTGGAAATGCTGCAACCCAAGGGCTTTGGACGAATTCGCTTGCGACGCATCGAGAACGATTCCGATGCATGTGTCGTGCCGTTCGTGCAAGAGTCCATTGAGCCTGGCGCCCAGGTGCGCACCGATGGCTCGGCGGCCTACCGCTCACTGAGCAAGCTCGGCTATGACCATCAGCGCACGGTGATGCTGGGCTCGGAGGTCGCCGCTCATGTGTCCATGGCCGGCGTGCACCGGGTCGCCTCGCTGGTCAAGCGATGGATCCGGCGGCGAGCCGAGCTGCGCCTGCAGGCTGCCGACATCGCGCGGCGCGCGCCGCCGAACGCCGAGCTGTTCCCGACGCCGGCGTCCGAGCAAGAAGGCCTGACGCGCCTGGTCGAACGCCTGCAGGCGCGGCTCGGCCGCGAGCAGGTGCTGCGACTGGTACCGCGGCACGACCACCGCCCCGAGCGCGCGAGCGCCTGGCGCAGCGCCGATGCAGCGCTGCGGCCGGGGCGTGCGCGCGGTGCGTCGGACAGCGCAACGGTGGCTTTTCACGCGACGCGTCCGGTGTGGTTGCTGCAGCACGCCGAGCCCTTGCACGAGCGCGACAGCACGCCGCTGGTCGATGGCCAGCCCTTGCAGCTGCTCAGCGGCCCCGAGCGCATCGAATTCGGCTGGGGACGCCGGGCTCGTCACGCGCGACTACTTCATCGCCCAGCTGCCGGGCGGTGCGCTGGTGTGGATCTACCGCGCGCGGGTGCCGGCGGTGGCAACGGCGCCGTGCTGGTTTCTGCAGGGCAGGTTCGGTTGAACCGGGTCAGGTTCAGGCAACCCGCCCGAACCACCACACCGACAGGCCTGCCGCCAGCATCACCAGCAGCGCGCCGACGAGCGCGAACAGCGCGCTGATCTCGGTCTCCTTCTTCTCGACGATCAGCCGCGTCGACAGGCCCTGGTAAACCTGCTTCAGGTCGGCGGCGGTGCCGGCGTAGAAGTAGTCGGCGCGCGTCATGTTGGAGATGCTCTTCAGCGTCTCTTCGTCCAGGCGCACGCGCATCGACCAGCCCTCGAAGCCGATGGTCTCGCCCTCCTTGGTGCCCACGCCGACGGTGTAGACGCGCACGCCGCGGTCGGCGGCCATCTTCGCGGCCTCGAGCGGGTCGGGGCCGGTGGTGCGCTGGCCGTCGGTCAGCAGGATGATCGCGGCCGAGCCGTACGAACCCGGTGCGACCGGCGTGAACGGCGGCCGCGGCTTGTCGCCGGGCGCGGGCGGCATCTCGCGCTGGCCGGTGATCTGCGACAGGTCGATGCCGGCATCGGGGAACAACGTGGCGAGCGACAGCACGATGCCGCTGCCGATCGCGGTGCCGCGCTGCAACTGAAAGCGGTCGATCGCGGCGACCACGTCTTCGCGGCTCAGCGTGGGCGCCTGCACCACCGCGGCGGTGCCGGCGAACTGCACGACCGCGATGCGCACCGTGCGCGGCAGGTCGGCGACGAAGGCCTTCGCGGCCTCTTTCGCGGCGGTCATGCGGTCCGGCAGCACGTCGGTGGCGCGCATGCTGCCCGAGACGTCGATCGCCAGCACGATGGTCTTCTCCGCCTGCGGCAGCGTGATCACCGCGGCCGGCCGCGCCGCCGCGACCATCAGCGCGGCGATCGCCGTCAGCAGCAGCGCCGG
>Ga0207658_10000556_pt1 | contig 33873 bp, 30 predicted proteins | sample KBSS33metaG_FD_184322 | JGI IMG/M metagenome (GOLD analysis project Ga0207658, IMG submission 184322) | Switchgrass rhizosphere microbial communities from Kellogg Biological Station, Michigan, USA - KBS S3-3 metaG (SPAdes) (version 2) | ecosystem: Host-associated > Plants > Roots > Rhizosphere...
AACGTGCCCGGCGACGAAAGAAAGGTCCGTTGGATCGCCGCCAAGACCGTATAGGCCCAGGCCCTGCCCTTGGCATCGACGTGGCTCGACCGAAGACGAGCGAAGGCTGTGTAGACTATATCGGCCCGACTGGATAAATGCGGTTCCTATGCCGAATCAGGCGGATGATATCGAAGGCCTCTTGGAACGCGCGCTTGCGCAGCCGCCGCCACGACGCGCGTGGTTTCTGGATCAGGAATGCAGTGACGATCCCGCGAAGCGCGATCGCATCGAGCGCCTGCTGCATTTAACCGAATCCAGCGAAGGATTTCTCGAACGCTCACCGCTAAGAGCCGAGTCCGAGGTGCGCACAAGCGTGCCGCTGTACGCCGCCGGTCAGTTGCTCGGCGCCTACCGGCTGCTCCGTCGTATTGGCACCGGCGGGACGTCCGAGGTGTGGCTCGCCGAGCGGACCGAGGGCGGGTTCCAGCAACGCGCCGCTGTGAAGATCGTGCGCGATGCGCAAGGCGGCCTGAAAGATCGCTTCGCGATGGAGCGCGAGATCCTCGCTTCGCTGGCGCACAGGGGCATCGCGCGGCTTTACGACGGCGGCTTACAGTCCGACGGCTGCGCATACATGATCATGGAGTACGTCGAGGGCGAGCATCTAGATGCGTATGCCCGAACGCGCTCGCTGCCGCTGCAGGAGCGCCTTGCCTTGTTTCTGCAGGTGTGCGACGCGGTCGCGTATGCGCACACACGTCTTGTCGTTCATCGCGACATTAAACCGGGGAACATTCTGGTCAACGCCGACGGGGAGGTAAAGCTGGTCGACTTCGGCATCGCCAAACTGGTCGACGCCGAAACGACCCGCGATGTCACCGGCGCCTTGCACATGTCGCCGGCATATGCTGCGCCAGAGCAACTACTCGGCGGATATATCAGCACAGCGACTGACGTCTATGCGCTCGGCGTGACGCTGTTCGAATTGATGACCGGCCGCCGGCCGTGGAACGACGACGGTGCGGTACTTGCCACTGCGGTCAAGCGACTGATGGACACCTCCGTACCGCCACCAAGTCGAATGGCGCCGACAGATATGCCCATCCCCACGCGCGCACTGCGTGGCGACCTTGACGCGATCGTCGCGCGCGCAATGCGGAAGGAGCCGGATGCGCGCTATCCCGACGCACGAGCATTGGCCGATGACATCCGTCGTTGTCTGGCTCACCAGCCGGTGCAGGCCCGCGCCGGAGCGCGCGCCTATATCGTCCGGCGTTTTTTTCGCCGCAACTGGTTGGGAGTGACGACCGCCACAGCGGTGTTCGCTGCAATGACCGTTGCATTGGCTGCGGTCGTTTGGCAGGCAAAAAAGGCACAACTCGAAGCGCAGCGTGCGTCAGCAGTGCAGTCGTTCATGGTGAACCTATTCCGAGTTAACAGCAGCAAGCAGGCGGACCCGGTCAAGGCACGGCAAACAACCGCCCGCGAACTGCTCGATACCGGCATGAAAGAAATCGAGAGCGGCCTTGACGAGGCACCGGAGAACAAGCTGGCGCTGTTGCGGGTATTCGCCGAGCTTTCATACGAACTTGCCTTGGGACCCGAAGAACAGCGCCTCCGACGTCAAGCGGTGGCACTGAGTCGTGACCTTTATGGCGCCACCTCTTCGGAGGTGGTCGAAAACCTCATCGATCTGTCCAGCGCCCTGCTGGGCACTGGATCCTTTGATGACGCCAAGCCCGTGCTCGATGAACTTCAATCGATTCTTGATCGCAAAGGCGATGCCACGTCGGTCCTGAGAGGCCGAGCGCTTCTCATCTCCGCAGAGTACTTTCAATCCTCCGACGTGCAACGCGCCTACGCCGACGCGCAGAAAGCTGTCGCAGTTTTCAATGCAATCGCAGGATCGCACGAGTATTTGGGCGAAGCTTTGTATATGGCGGGTTTGATGGCGAGCAGCAGCGGAAAGCCTGTCGAGGCCACCGACTCGCTGAGACGCGCGATCGACCTTTCGCGCGCCAATGGCACACCAGACCCCAAGCTGTCGATCTTGTACTATCAACTGGCAGAGTCCGAAAGCGCGGCTCTGCAACACGCCGCAGCGGAAGCTTCAGCGCGCCAGTCTCTGGCACTAGCCCTATCGACCAACGGGGAAAATCACGTCGACACACTCCGCGCGCGAATGATGCTGGGACGTGTGCTGTTGGAAGGCGATCGAATCAAGGAAAGCCTCCCTTTCATTTCGCAAGCAAGAGAGCGCGCGCTCGGCCTCCTCGGCGCCGACGATCCGTTTCACACGCGTTCCGCCCTGGCAGTCAGCGGTCGCGCACAAGCGCGCGCCGGCGAGCTCGACGCGGGCCTTGCGGACTTGCAGGCGGCGCTAGCCATTCTTCGGCGTCATCAGATCAGCAATCTTGCTACGGCTATCGCATTAGAGGACACGGCAAGCGCGCTGGTTGAATTGGGTCGGCGGTCCGAAGCATTCCAAGCGCTGGATGAGGCTCGATCCATTCGTGATCGCGTTGGTCAACCCGCGGGTGAACTGAGCACGCTCCTGAGAGCTCGCGCAGCGCTTGACGATGGCCGACCGGGCGACGCGCGAAGTGTACTATCTGAGATCATCGTCGCCGGAAACAACCCTGCTGCTGCGGAAGTCTGGATGATCAAGCGCGATCTGCTTGAGGCCGATGCGGAACTGCAGAGCGGAGCTGCAGAGACGGCTCTAAAACTTGCGTCCCGCGTTGGTGACGACGCTCGCACGAGCGAGCTCGCGCTCAATCTTCGGTCCGTGATCTCCGACAGTGAATTTCTAGAAGGTTTGGCGCGGCTACGCAGCGGAGATGCGAACACGGCTCATGCAATTCTCGCGCACGCGTTGGCAACGCGGGTCGATTTGTATTTGTCGAAGAGCCCAAAGATCGCCGAGGCCAAGCTTGCACTGGCTGAGTGCGAACTCGCTCTGGGTCATCGTTCCGAAGCGGCTAGTCTAGTGACGGCGGCGGATGCGATCGAAGCGCAGCACAGCTCTCTCTCTTCGCGTTACGTCGTGCCATTACAGCGCCTGCGCGCGGAGCTTGGAAGCGGTAGGCGCGCTCGTTGATCACATTCGGCTGAGTTGCCGACAACCACCCTTTTTTATTCGCGCTGAAATCGTGTTCCCGGCTTGCTAGGATGTTCCTGTTTTCCTGCTCTCGATTGATTGAAGAATCAGGTCAATTCACTTCGAAAATAAAAACTGAGCTCGTAGTGAGCTGGCTCAGCTACGCCTTCTTGCCCAACATCGGTAGCGTCACGTTGAATTCGATCTTCCCTCGCGTCTCGGGGGTCTGACCCAGCTTGCGCAGCGTTGGAAGCCACCTTGGATCTTGCGGCAATGTGCCTAGGATTTCTTCTCGTCACTTACTCGACGTTGGTCCCGAATCAGCCAGTAAGTTGCACCTAGTGCGAGGGTGGCGCCGGCCAAACCGAATAGCTCACTTGTAGGAACCGAGTGAAGATCGAGCACAATGAACTTTCGCGCCAGTGCGAGAAGTGCAATGAGCAGCACGACGGAGGTTTGGATGATGCTCTGCTGACGCGTTACCACCGGGTGCAATGTATGATTGAATTCGAGCGCAATCAGCAGGGTCATGATTTCGCCGAAGACGTTCTGGAATACTTGGGGATCGAGCGGATCTAGTGCTCCAAAAACGAGGCCGGTGGCGACCTCGACGATCAGCCGAAAAAGTGCCACAGCAATGACGCTCCCGATGACCAAAGTGAGAGCCAGAGCTACAAGGCTTTCGAATCTCTGGTAATAGGTGAGAAGGACCCAGTTGTCCCGCAATAACTTCCATCGGGTCTGCGGCATAAATCCCCCAAGTAGTCGAGATTCATTTTAGGCGGCGGCGGGATCGCCCTTGCCCCTCTTGCTTCGAGCGCGAGTAGATTACGACGATAACGCCGAGCTGGCGATCTCAGGCTTGACTCGTGAGTGGCGCTTTCAATTGATCTCATTTAGTGGCTGGTGCTATCGAAGCGTACACTATAGCGCGCCTAACACTACAACCATTGGCGCTTGTCTTGCTATAGGCCCCCAAGTCAATGGTTACGATTGTCGGCGATCTAAACATCCCTGCGCGTACGTGCCATTTGCACAGCAGACGATACGGCCAAGGCAAAGATTCGTAGCAGTCCCGATCGGCCCTGCCAGCGAACGCCACGCCCCACCGACAGCCATCAACTGATAGTCGATATAAGCGAGGGTCTGCGGACGGTCGCACATTCTCGAAGTATGCGGTCATCCTGGAAGACTACGCCGGTGATGCGAATCTCCGACGTTCGTGATAGATCTACCCGCCTATAGTGCCGTCGCACAATCGCGCAAATTGGCCAGAGCCGGCTCTATTTCCCTGAGGCTTCCCTCAGCGTATCTTATGGATGTCCCTCTCCTGCTGACTGCGACGCGAGTCTCGCGATCTCGGACTTGAAGTGCCCGCCGAAGGTCTTGTTTCGGTTCGCTCCACTAGTTTTTTGTGCCGGTGCCAATCTCACCGGCGAGCTATCTGGAGCTCTCTATGACTGCCGCCGCGCACGTCGGAACGTTGTATGACGACTTGAAAGAAGTCGCTCTGAGGATCAAGTCACGCTGTCGAATCTCTGTGCAAGTCGTTTGGGTCAACGCCACAGGCGACGTCTTCGCTGCCGAATTTGGAGTATCGCCCGACGACATCGCCGTTGAGCAGATCGGCGTTTACTCGCTGGTCGCCCCCGAGGACGATATCGAGGTTGATCTGCTGATCGTACTTCGATCCCGTATGGGTAGGTGGCTGGTAAATTGACCCTACGACCACTATCCGCGCAACCGCCGGCCCTATTCCCACATTTACGTTAGGAGATCGAGCAGCAGTTGGCGACTCGATCGGAGGCTGCCGCGCGTACGCAATCCGGCAGATGTGGCGAAGCAGTCACCAACTTTGTCTTTCACCACTACTGAATGCTACATTCCCGGCGCCATCTAGTTCTCCATGGAACTCGGTTGGAAGTCGCGCCGGCGTCTTACGAGTGCCGCCGGCGCGGCGAACTCGCTCTCCATGCGATCCGCCCATCTCAACAGACGCTGAACGCCACTTCGAGGCGGGCTTGAAGGTCTGGGTCACTCTTATAGAAAGTGCTCGCCTTCCACAATCGTGAGAACGCTTGCTGCTGCGTTGATAAATCCCCCAGGATCGTGAGCGCCGTTGGGGATCGAAGGGCGCAAGCAGATCTATGGTTTCTCGAATGCATTCGCTCCAGCATGTCGAGCGTGCGGCGAGGGCAGCACCGCTTGCTGCCTAGAGCACGGCATCGCCGCTGCAAGAAGATCATGACCGTCAGGATCGGACATGACTAAGATCAGGCAACCAATTACCTCGCCGCCCCCATGCGGCCAAAGCCGTTCCTGTCGTCTCCGGTATTCAAACACCAGCGGGTACTACAGACTCATCGAATCCGAAGGCAATCGCTACCTGTGCAGGTGTACGGAGGCCTGTCCGGGGATATGCGACGGATCTTGCGGCTGCCTCGCCTGCCGCGTCGCGGCCGCCGACGAACGTTCGGCGCGCGTGCTTAAAACATCCAGCGCTAACGATTTGTCGAAGTGTTGATGGGCATGCGGTCTGATGCTGTTACTAGGGCAGCCATCTCGAACCGTTGCTGATCCTTGATCAGATCGCAGGGTCGCGCGGGCTCCGATTGTTAGCTGTTCGTCACGACCATGAACTGCAGCTTGCCCTCAGTCACAGCCTGGGGTTTTCCCTATTGCACTACAAGCTCACGAGCGTAACGTTAAGACAAAACCCACTGCTAACCGCGACGCGAGTCACCCGATCTAGGGCTCGCTGCACAGCCGAAGCTTTTAGTTCGGTTCACTCTCGGTAGCTCACCACGCGGAGTCGATCGCGTCGGCCCGCTGCCTGGAGTTCTAATCATGAGCACGGTTCCGCGTGTTGGAACGTTGTTCGATCCACTATGCGACGCGGCGTCGCGGATCAAATCACGAGCACACGCTTCAGTACAAGTCGTCTGGGTGCCCGACCAAGGCAATGTCCTCTCGGCCGAGTTCGGCGCGGCCTCCCAAATCGCCTTCGATCTCATGATCGCCGAACATATCGGCACCTATACGATGTTGGCGGAAGCTGTCGACGTCGAGGACGGTCTGCGAGTGGGTCTGCTTGCGCGAGCGGGCACACGGCTGGTCGACATGGAGCCCGTGTCATGACCGTGCAGACCTACATCGGACGGCTGCAGGAAAATCCCTACGACCTCGCGTGGCGCCTACAGCACCTTCTGCCCGATGTGTCCGTCATTGTCTGGCTCAACGAGCGGGAGGAACTTATCGCTGCACCCTGTGGAGATAAGATCGGTGTGCCGCACGATTCGATAGTCGGGATTTATATGCCGTCACAAGACCCGCACGCGATCGAAGCCGACATCGACGCGGCGCGAAAACAAAGGCGGCAAAGTGGATAGAATTTCACGCTCAGGGCTCGCGCGCTGCTCGGGGAAGCCCGAGACACCTCACATACGAGTGCGATCTACGCCTCAGGCTGGCGAATCAATTCGATCGCCCCGATCAGGGTTTGCAATCGAAGCGGCTTATGCAGGATCGCTATGGCGCCAATTCGCGCGGCGAGCGCGTGGAGGAATTCTGGCGTCTCTCCTGAGAGCAAGACAATGGGCGGAATCGCATGGTTGCCACCGCGAAGCCGCGTAATCAAGTCTTCGCATGACGACGTACCGATGACGGCATCAAGAACCAGCAGATCGATCGAAATCTTCGTTGACATCAAGGCCAAGAAGCCTAGATCAACCGAGGACGCCAGCTCCACATGGTGCTGTTGTAGGTGTAACACATCGACAAGCATCGCTCCGGCGAAGACGTCGTCTTCCACGACGAAAATATTCATGGGGTTTCTCGTCGCTTCGGTCGCTCACGGTGCGCGCCGTAGCCTGAACTGTAGCTGTGGCGCTCCGTTTGACGAGATAGGTCACTGCGAGCGCCCCCTCGACTGAGCCCCGTATAGCTTTAGCGCGGCGACGTTCCTGCGAAAGACCTACGCCATCTGCTCTAACGGAGGATTCATGGAACGAAAATTGCTTCGTTGCAGGAGTCAGTGGAGTTAGTCCGGTGTCCGAGCTTTTTATTCATGTCAAATTTGTGCGCGATGAGACGCATCAGCTACAGGCCGTCACCGCGCAGTGCGTCAAATGTGATGAGGAGCGCGCCCCCATCGTGACGCCTATGGCGTGGGGTGCCATCCGTCTGCGATGCCCAATCTGCCAAACGACAGCGACTTTGATCATCGCTGAGCACGACGCGTCGCGGAACGCCTGGTCGTGATTTTCGACAGGCTAACCCGCAACCACGAGAATGTGCGCAGGCAAACGCTCCGCTGGCACGGGCTTTGCTCGGTACATTGTATGCCTGCTTCCTTCAAGCCTAGCTCAATGGCACTTGTGCGGTATCCAGAGACCGAGGGGTATTACTGTCTGTTGCCCTCGGATAGCACGCGCTTCCCATGCGTCTGCGGCCCTAAATGCATAGCGAGCTGTAAGGGCGAGTGCGGTTGCTTTGCGTGCCGCGTTGCCGCAGCCGATCGAAGATCCGCAATCGCCCGCAATCCGATGCATGGCGGTCCGCTGACGTAAGGCAGGGGACTGTCGCGGCCGGCGAGACATTGCCGGCCCAAGGGTCGCAATTTTGCGACAAAGCGACTCCTGACCAACGCCTGCAGGCGTACTCAAGGCCATTACGCAGGCGCCCCCCCCCTATTCGCGCATCAGCGCCCGGACGAGCAGGCCAATAGAGCTGCCGCCTTTTCGTTGAGAGACGAAAGAGCCCCGGCACCTGGAGGCGATGCCAGGGCTCTGCGTATCAAGCAGCCTTCGTCGCGTCGATCGTACGACCGATGTGACGCTGCTTCTCCGGACCGTCTCCGCTGATCTCGACGCGTCGCGGCTTCAGGGCTTCAGGCACTTCCCGCTGCAAGTCGATGGTCAACAGGCCATTGACCAGCGAGGCATTGGCGACCTTCACGTGGTCGGCCAGCTCGAAACGGCGTTCGAACTCGCGCTCGGCGATGCCCTTGTGGAGATAGGTGCCCTCGATCTGCGATTCGCTCTTTTTAGCGCCGGAGACGACCAGCAGGTTCGGGCGATCGGTCAGCATGAGTTCGTCTCGATCGAAGCCGGCCACGGCCATGATGATGCGATAGCGATCTTCGCCCTGTTTGACGATGTCGTAGGGCGGCCAGTTGTCGAATGGCTGCACGCGGGTGGCGGTGTCGAGCGCATCGAACACGCGATCGAAGCCGATGCCGGTGCGGAACAGGGGGGAGAAATCGAGTGTAGTCCTCATAGCCATATCCTCAACGTTCAAGCGAAATGGACATGAAGCAGCGTCAGCGCTGACGCCCTCACGGCGGGCCCGGTGGCGCCCGCACATCGTCATCTAGGAGCGGTCGATCCCATTTCAAGGGGGGCGTTCTCTGGCTTATTTTTCGGTTCGCGAGAGGGTTCTTTTTCTCTCACTGAGAGGTCTAAAAAGTTGGGAACCCGAGCGCGTGGCGGCTGTCTGTCTCGGACATATCGTTCCCTTCCAAGAGGATGCTTCCATGGATCCCACTGTCCGCTTTCAGCCGCGCCACTGGTGCCTGATGGCCACCATCCAAGTCGCCGAGGGCGCCCCGGACTTGGCTGACATTCTGGCCGACCTCGATTTTGGCTTCCGACTGGAATCTGCCGCTTCTTCGCCACCTGGCTATCGTTGGCTCAACCTGCACGTCGATGCGCGGCGCGGCCCGCGACGCTGCGCCCTGACCGCTCACCGCCTGCTATCAGCGCTGACGCGCCTCGCGGACGCTGGAGACGTCCCGGGGTTTCGAGTGATTGGCGGTGAGCGCTGGTTGGAATACCCGATGTCTTCGGACTCAATGACTTCAGGTCCGACAAATGGGGGCGCCGACCTACCCCGGCACTAGACGCTCGCTCCGACGATAGCTTCCGGCTTTGCCGATTCCATGAGCATTACCGTTGCTCGTTCGAAGATTTCAGCGATGGCGCCTTCGCCCACGGTCGGAAGGAGGTAGGTCGCCCGAGAGACTGCTTGTCGGTGACAACCAGTGTCGAACAGATTTGACCACGCGTGGACCTTCCTCCCGCTGTCAGCGAGCGCGACACCCTTCTGCGTACCAGAAGTTCCCGGCCGTATCGAGCTCAGCGTCCATGTTCGCGGCTGAGCAAATCGGATAGCGCTCGTCGCCGGAACGGTCGAGCGCTTTCTGGCGGATGCGGTCCCGTCTCGCCTGATCTCGCTCCTGTTTGTACTCGCGCTTCTCGTCGCGATGCATCATGCAATCGGCGAAGGCGTCACTACCTTGAACGTAGCCATAGGAGCTGCAGCGCTGCTCATCGCTTGCATGATTTTCCGCTCTCGTTCGTCCGGGATCAGCGCAGCCACAGAGAAGCGCGCTCACTACCGTGCATAATGCGATCGAGGTGAGAACCTGACGGAACAACATCTGCATCGACTCCTAAGCGACGAAATCTCCGACCGGAGCCTAGCCGAATGTCAGAGAGTCCACCAGACTCGATCACGCCTGACGAGACTGTGTCGCTCGCTCACATAGGCAAGAAGTCTAAAGGGCTGAACAGAATGACTGGTACGCCCCCGCTCTCGTAAGCACCCTCGCGCCCCATCCTGACACTTTCCCTGGCCCAAAATGGTAGTTGAATTGCTACCACTATTGCCGACCGCAGGCGTCGTACCAGCCTGCCGAGTACTACGAGCCGCCGCGGCGTCTGCGCGCGGAGCCCGGAAGCGGCCGGCCCTCTCGCTGAACCAGGAGCACTTCTTATTGACGTACGACGTCACTAAATCCCGACGTACGATCGATAGTCTGTCACGGTCGCCATGCCGATCAGCACGACACCACTTACGCCATGAACGCTGATACCAGTGGTGCACCGCTCCAGAAGCCGAACACAAAGGTCGCGCACGTCATGAACGCACCAAGAAGGTAGTCGAGGCTTTCATGCATCTCGATTGGAATCAGCTTGACGAGACTGATCCGGTAGTCGGTGAGCAAGGAGGCTCCCGCCCCGAATAGCATTGTGCCGATCGCGACATTCTGTGCCTCGGTTGAATCCGTAGTCGACGATCGAATGAAAGTCCTGTCGCAGGAGCCGAGCAAGCGGGAGAAACCCGAGCAAGGGGCGCAACAATGAGCTTCAACGGAAGTTCGATCATCATTCTGATTTGTTCGCCCGCATCGATGTCCTGCCACAATCGACGAACCATTCCAGGCAGATCCAGCATTGATCGATCGACGATGCTGCGGAACGCGACACCCCGCGCTTGTGCCTTGCGCTGGATAAGCTGATCCTCCTCCTGCGGAAGATCGAGACGTGAAAAAATAACAGGCGGCCGAATCAAGCAAACGATTTCCTGCTCGGCTGACTGCAGAATATTGTTGTGTAGCTGCTGGCCCCCATCCGTTCCCGTAACCACCTCGACCATGCGGTCGCTGAGCGTCCTGCTCCGAGCCGAGGCAGTCAACGCCTGTAATTCTTTGGGCACCAGTTTTGCACGCTGCAGCTGGTTTCGCCGCTCGATGATCAGTGCATCGATGGACAAATCCGGCGCAGCAGGCATGTATCTTTAAGGGCGTTCGGGCGAGTGCGTCGCAAGACTAATGTGCTCCAGCCTCTCGAAGCGGCGTTGAATCTGAAGGGCAGAAACGCCAAGGACTTTTCTCGCCTCGGCGACCGTGCCGTTGCCTTGCGTCACCAGCCATCGATAGGCCTTTTCCTCAAGCTCGGAAATTCCCAGTATGTTCAACGAATTCGTCAGATGCACGGTTTGATTATCGCCGCCGATCCGTCTCGTCCCTTCCCGATCAACGCGCAACGAAAATACGTGGGCGAGGCAGGGAGCTGGTTTACGTGCAAAGGTCCGCAGCTAGTGGTGGGGAATCCGGGTTATCTCTGCTTCCGAAGACCAGCTCTGCCAAGATGGGTGTCTCCGAAACCCGTACCGTACTTAAGCCCGTAACCCAACGCGCGGTCGAAACCGACGTGGGCTAGCCATATCAATGCGTATGAAAAAAAAAGCGTCTGCGAATTGAGCGTGCTGAAAGCGAGTAAGATAATTGGAATAGAGTAACTGTGGGCCACGTTGTAGGCCGCGGCCCCAACTGAGCGTCCGGCAAGATATGCTGCGATGGAAATATCCGGTAATAGAAAAAGCAGCAGGAACATAGTCCAGCCGGCCCCAAAGCGGCTATAGGTTATGGTCGCAACGACGAGGACCAATAGGCCTTCAATTCGAAGAATTAATTTCGGACCTCCGTTGACTGCACCGGAGAATTCGGCGGCCGTCGTGGTTCCTAAGTTCGACATGACTAATGCCTTCGTCGTTTCGTTGTAGTTATCTCATCTTCTGATCTCAGAAGCGAGGCAGAGACGTTATCAATTTAGTGGCGCTTGTGTTTGCCCGACTCGACGGTGATAGCCCGGCTCGCGTGATATGCGATTGAGACAGTGGGCGCGTCGAAAATGCCTCATGCCGCCGGGGCGAGGTCGATCAGCAATGTGGGAATCAGTTCCGAAACGGTCGGATGGATCGGTACTGACCACCGCAGTTCGTCGACCGGCTGCTCAGCGCTCATCATGTCCAGAATGCCGTGGATCGCTTCATCGCCCCCGGTGCCGAGGATAGCCGCACCGAGGATCTGCTTCGTCTGGGCATCAGCGACAATCTTCATGAACCCTTTGGTCTCTCCTTTCTCCACGGCTCGACCGACTCGGGTCATGGCCCGCTTGGAGCGGAGAAGCGGGCGGCCAGTCTTCTCGGCCTCGGCGTCTGTCAGCCCAACTCGCGCGAGGGGCGGATCGATGAAGAGGGCATAACCAGGAATTCGATCACTGACACGTCGATTCTCCCCATCCAAGAGATTAGCCGCCACGATCTCGTAGTCGTTGTAGGCAGTGTGAGTGAAGGCGCCCCGCCCGTTGCAGTCCCCGAGCGCCCATACTCCGCGCACGCTGGTCTGCAACTGATCATCGACCTTGATGTACCCGCGGTCGTCACAAAAGATGCCTGCGCGCTCCAAGCCCAAATCGTCGGTGTTCGGCCGCCGCCCGGTCGCAACCAGTACATGGCTCCCGACAATCGCTGGAATGGCATCGGCATCGTCAAGAGACACTGCGATTCCGTTTGGATGCTTGTGAAAAGCCACGTGCTCGGCGCCGGTCAGGACGGTAACTCCTTCGGCTTCCAGGATCTCGCGAACGCCCGCGGAAACGTCATGATCTTCTCGGGGAATGAGACGATCCATGCGCTCCACGACGGTCACCTGCGCACCAAAACGGCGATACATTTGGGCAAACTCAAGCCCGATGTAGCTGCCTCCCACCACGATCAGGTGTGTCGGCAATGTTTCCAGCGCGACCATCTCCGTGTTCGTCATGTACGGCACATCCTGCAGCCCAGGCATGTCCGGGACAGCAGCACGGCCGCCGACATTAATGAAGATTTGCGGGGCGGCAAGACGCTCGCCATTCACGATCACGCTCCGCGGTCCATCGAAACGAGCATGTCCGCGAATGAGCTTGACGTTGGCCATACCGCTAAGCCAAGTCTCGTTGCTCGCTCGCGAGTCCAGAACTACTTTGGCCGCTCGCGCGGCGACCGCGCGCATATCGAGCTTGATCGGCGCTTCGATAGTGAAACCGTAGTCTTGTCCGCGCTGTGCGGTGTGCATCGCGTAGGCGCTCGCGACCAGCGTCTTCGTGGGCTTGCAGCCAGTGTTGACACAGGTCCCGCCGACGAATTGGCGCTCGATTATTGCAACTGACATTCCTGCGTCATTGAGGCGGCCAGCTAGCGAGGGGCCGGCCTGGCCGGCACCGATGATGATTGCGTCAAAATTGCGCATTTGAGGTCTATCTTCCGATTTGGCGCAATGGACCGTCGCGCCGGGATGGGCGAGACCTGCATCAGCAGGTCTCGAATTGCCGCGAGCTATGGATCGTTGCGGCTCGCGCTTCAAGCCTATGCCTCGGGATTCATCTATCCACGAACGGTTACGGCTCAGGCCGCGGTGGGCGCATGACCGCGACGGGCGTCGATGACGGCCAGCGAGATGCTCGAAATCAGGAAGTAGAAGGCGCCGAAGGCTGCGTACGGCGCGATGGTCGTGATTCCGAGGGGGTCTGCCCCGCCCGCCTTCACCAGCATGTGCGCGCCGGCGAGGACGGATTGGGCGCCGCTGAGGATCATGGCCCACTGCGCGCCGATCGTTTTCCAGCGGCGAACGCCCGTGACGAGCTGGAACAGCCCCGCAAACGCGGCCCAGATGCCAAAAACAAACACGACAGCGGGCATGCCCTTCGTGAGCGCAATCGCAACGGCGACAGCGGTGACGATGCTCACGATGAAATTGAGAAGCTGGCTCTTGTTTTGTGCAAGGCCACCGCTACGGTCAGCGTCCGCGTAGTTCGCGATTGCGTCCCACGCTGGGTAAATCACGAGGAGGGCGGCTGCGAGCCCAGGCGCGGTCTTGGCCACCGTGAACGCAGCGGTGACCCAAATGGCCGAGAAAGCGAAGCGAGTGGCGTAGTAGCCCTTGAGCCAGCTCGAGGCCGACTGGGAAGGAAGTTGTTGGACGGTGTGTTGGGACATGACTCTTCTCCAAAGTATGGCTGACAGTTGTGAAAAGCCCTCTGCACTCCCGGGAGTACAGTGGCATCGTCTATAGACAGGTGGATCATGCTCAGCCGCTAGGGCGGATCTGACACGTCGAGCAAATTGCTCCGACCCTTGGGCCGGTCGCAGTTGCGCGCGCGTCGACTGCAAGATCGGCGAATGCTGGGTGAGCCAGCTTGAAACATCTTCGCTCTCCGCAGACAGACCAAATTCCTGTCGCGAGTAATTATTGAGAGCGGCGTGTCGGCTGACCATTCTACGTGGGTTGATCCCACTCATACTCGCGGATAGTCCCGACAGAGGCCAACCTAGTGCGAAGCATCCATCCGGCGCTGCCACGCCGTTTGCGGCAAGCGCGCCACTGTTTCGTGACGCATCCTCAAGCGCATCTGTGATCGCCTGAGACAGAACGCGCGACGAGTTGCTTCAGATTTCTAAGGCAAGATGGGTGCGTCCGCCGAGGAGAGGTGGGCGGACGACGAATGCTGCATGAGGGGCGCCGTCGCAGCGCCGCGGCGGCGGTCGCAACGCTGCGGCTCAACAAGATCGACGCAAGGCAATCAACGTTCCCACACACCACCAAGCCGAGCGGTCAACCTGTGCGCATGATTCCGATGTGGAACAGGGAGGGTGGCGATCTAGGTGGGGTGGTCGGCGTAGGGCAGCCACACCACAAAGCGTGCGCCACCCGGTGAGGCCGCGTCTGCTGAAACGAACCCGCCATGCGCTTCGACAATCGACTTCGAGACGGATAGCCCGATGCCCATTCCCGTAGGCTTCGTGGTGTAGAAGGCGTCAAATACGGTTGACAACTTGTCTGCGGGAATTCCTGGACCTGTATCCTCGACGGTGAACCGAACGCTGTCGTTCTCAGTAGCCGCCTCGAGCCGCACTTCTCGCCTGCCCGGCTGTTCCGCCATCGCCTGCGCAGCGTTCATCACCAAGTTCACGAGCACCTGCTGAAGTTGGACCGCATCGGCCCACAAGGGGCGCGCCGCCGCGTTATTCTCGACGCTCAGTTTCGCTCCCAGAGACCGAACTTGGCCGCCGATGATGGCCTGCACATCGCGCATAAGATCGGCGGGATCTAAAGGCTTGCGGTCGAGTTCGCCCTTCGACGCCAGCGCCCGCATGCGAATGATGATCTCTGAAGCGCGCTTCGCTTCGCCGACCAACATCTCAAGCGACTGTCGAACCTCGGAGATCGCCGGCTCAGACCTATTGAGCCATCTCAACGCCGCGCTGCCGTTGTTAACGATGGCGCCAAGTGGTTGGTTCACTTCGTGGGCGATGGACGCAGTAAGTTCGCCTAGCATTGCGACCCTCGCCGCATGGTAAAGCTCGCTACGAAGCACTTCGACGGCCGCGGCACGAGCCTTTCGTTCCGTAAGGTCAATGATCGCAAGCGTGATCGTCGATCGAATGTTCTCTGCCAACGGGAAGACACAACTCAACACGACGTCGAGCGGCGTTCGGTCTTTCCGCAGAAGTCGGGTTTCAACCTCGAAGCGCGCCTGGCCTGCTCTCAAGGCGTCAGCGAGTGCTTGCAACTCTGGCAAGCTGGAAGGCGGACAGAAATCTAGGATGCTGGAGTCAAGCGCCTCCTCCCGCGAAATCTGGAAAAGATCTTCAGCAGCCCGGTTCAGGTTGATCAGTCGCAGATTGGGAAGAATGTCCTTCGCTGAGGCAGCGACAGGACCCCGTGTGCGCTGGGAGTGATCGAGCTCCCAGTAAGCGACAGGACTCGCGTCAAACACGCTGTGAAATCGATGCTGGTGCGATGCAGTTTCGAAGACTAGGGCCAGAAAGCCGTCGTACACCCCGCCGATGAACTGCGGGACGTACCGCACGGAAAGGTCACGCATCGAGCCGTCGCGATGCAGGGACCGCGCATCGAAGGCAACTTCTTCTCCTGCAGCGGCCCGCTTTAGGAAGGGGCCGCAGCGACCGTACTCATCCTCGCCTAGGATCTCTCGCATGTGCATACCGATGAAATCATCGGGAGAACGACCAAACCACCCCTCGAACCGGTCATTCGCGAAGCGGCAGATGTGCTCGGAATCGTAGGAGCAGATCAACGCAGGTATCGACGCTGTGATCGACGCAATGTCCGTGTCGGCCCAGTGCTTTGGCGTGGCCATACCGCTCTGCCTCTTAGATTGACGACGTCATACCGGTGCCTCATCATTCTGCGATGCTGAAGAAGCAGCCGTCTACTGAAACTTCGACACCGGTAGTCTATATTTTGGACGACGATGCGGGCATGCGCGCGTCGCTCGACAACTTGTTCCGGTCGGTCGGTTATCAGACGCGCGCCTATGCAAGCGTCGACGAGTTTCTCGCTGTCGACGCCGAGTCGGACCTAGGCTGCCTGGTCCTCGACGTGCGCCTTCCCGGAACGAATGGCTTGGATTTCCAAGATCAACTTCGAGAGCAAGACTCACCGCTACCTGTCGTCCTGATCACCGGCCATGGCGACATACCGATGTCAGTCCGAGCAATGAAGGGTGGCGCCGTTGACTTCCTCGTTAAGCCATTTCGCGAACAGGATATGCTCGATGCAGTAGCCGTAGCGCTCGCTCGCAACTTCGCCACCCGAGCAGAGTCCAACCACCAAGCCGGCGTCCAATCACGCTACGAGACGCTGTCACAGCGCGAACGCCAAGTCATGGCGAGCGTCGTGAGAGGTAAACTCAACAAGCAAATCGCCTACGATCTATCTCTCAGCGAGATCACGGTAAAAATTCATCGCAGCAGCGCGATGCGTAAGATGGGTGCGAAAAACCTCGTAGAGTTCGTGCAACTTGCTGCGGCCCTGAAGCCTGCAGTCTAGGTCCCTCATCCTTCCGTATAGTTCCCTTGGCTGCGATTCTGCGTTGTACTGGGCCGAATCCGCTGTGGATGGCAGGGACGACTGAGTTGGTACACGAGCGCATCATCGCGGTGATAGACGACGACCACGGCATGCGGGTATCGCTCGGCAGGCTATTGCTGAGTGTCGGCTATCGTACTGTGCTTTTCGAGAGCGCGGAGGCGTTTCTTAGTGCTGAGAGCAGACTGCGAGTGGACTGCGTGATCAGCGATATTGCGATACCTGGCGGCATGAGCGGACTGGATCTCGCCCGCTGTATGGCAAATGGGCAATCCGAGATTCCTTTAGTACTGATGAGCGGTCGAGCGACGCCTGCTTGCCGGCACGAAGCCGAGACACTCGGCGTTACAGCCCTTTTAGCTAAACCGTTCGACGACGGGGAACTGGTCGGATTGCTCGATAAGGCTCTCTCCGATCGAAGCCAGGCCGACAGTTAGCCGCCAGCCACTCGTCCATGATTAGCTTTGCCCGCTCAGCCGAGAACAGGCTTGGCGTTTCAGCGATCGGGTAGGCACTGTGCGCATGAGCAACGTGCTCGCCAGCAATTCCCTACAGGACGCAGCCTTGAAGGCGGTCGCGAGGATGCGATGCCATGCCACTCCGCCTATTGCAGCCGGTCGTAGCCGGCCGGCGAAGCGCCCTGCGACTTGAAGTGCCCCCCGCTTTCTCGAACGGTCTAATGACTAGACACCTGCGCTTTGGCAAAGTCCTCCGGTGAGCGATAGCCCAAAGCGCTGTGCAGTCGCCCGCGGTGGTAGAACACCTCGATGTAGTCGAACACCGCAGTACGCGCCGCAGCGCGGTCGGCGAACCGCTCGTGGTGCGTCAGCGTGCGACGTTCGCGGATTACAATGCCTCCCGCCTGCCCTGTTCACTTCCCTGCTCGCTCCCTGTTCCTTCCCTGTTAGCTTCCCTGTTCCGGCACGAGAAATATCGTCTCCGTCGAAGCCGATGCCGCGTCACGCCTCGCGCTCCTGGCGTCTCTGCTACGAACAAGGCTGCCAGAGACGCGAAATACCCTGCAAATTTCCCTGTTCACGGGAATTTGCCCCCAGAGACGAGTGATCGCGAACCTGCGCACACCGCCACGCAGACTGACCTTGTGAGTTCGGGTCTCTGCTGAAGCCGAAAAGCGCGCCACGTGGCGCGCTTTTTCGTTTCTGGGGCGGACTGCGTAGGCCGCATTACTGACGCGGTTTGACCCTTTCGGCGCTGTGTCTCTGCGGGCGTTTAGCAGGAGTCCGGAGTCGCTGGTTGCTGATCGGGCAGCGGACTGGCGTTTTATCGACTGCGCGCTAGCCGCGCAGACTCAGACGGGGTCGAGTCCGAAGCGACGCCGCTGCTCCGCCCAGTCCATCGGCGGCGGATCGAGGAGTTGTCGGACCGTCAATCCGACGGGCTGACGGCCATCGACAATGCGCTGCATGAGGTCGGGCGCCAGCAATGAGCCTCGAAGGACTCGGGCGACATAGCGTTCAGTGACGTTTTCGGCTTTGGCGATGGCCTGGATCGATGGCACCTCGCCACTCGTGATCTGTCGATACCAGCGTCGGCCGCGAGCGAGGAAGCGGATCAGCGACTCGTTGCGTTGCCCCGCTTCATCTGATGTCGTCTCGGCCGGGATCACCAAACGAATCTCGTGGGCTGTGCGATGGAGCCGCATCGGTTGGACGAGATCGATCGTCGCTTCAACGCCTTCTACGATCGGAAGCCCCAGTTCATTCCGAAGTGCCTGCCGATCGATCTTGATCGTGAGTTCGTCGCTGCCGATTGTGATTCCGATCAACACTGCGCGCCACGCCTCCCAGCGCGACTCTTCCGGTGACTCTCCAAGCGCTGTCGCTTGCCTCAAGGCGGACTGTATGACTGCGGCAGGATCGTTCGGCGCGAGCACGGCGTCCACGACGGCTTTCGGTCGATCGAAGAAGGTTCGCAATCGCTGGCTGACATGCTGCTCCAGCTCGTCGGCGGGATAGCGAGTGCTGGGTACTCCCGCTTCATTCGGCTTCGCCACGTAGTAGCGATAACGCCGATGCCCCTTGGTCGTATGAACCGGCTGATAGCGCCTGCCCTGCTCGTCGGTCAACAAACCAAGCAAGGGATGCTTCGCCTGCGCCTTCGGCAGGGTCGAGTTGGCACGGCGGGTGCGGTCACGAAGCGCCTGGACGGCATTCCATAGCTCCTCTGGAACAATCGCTTCGTGCTGCCCAGCGTATCGTTCGCCTCGGTGCGCAATCTGGCCTCGGTAGATCGGGTTGGTCAGAATCTTGAGGAGCGCCCCGCTAGTCAGCGAGCAGCCGCCATAGGTTCCACCGGACGCCGTCGACCGTCGTTTGCTGCGCACACCTTCCGCTCGAAGCGCATCGCGAAGGCGCGCGACCGATCCTAGGGCCAGATAGCGGCGAAAGGTCTCGCGGACCTGCTTGGCCTCGGCGGGATTGACCTTCAAGGTCCGGCCGGTCGGGTTGTAGCCCAGCGGAACCAGCCCGCCCATCCACATGCCTTTCTTCTTCGACGCCGCAATCTTGTCGCGGATCCGCTCGCCGGTAACTTCGCGTTCGAACTGAGCGAAGGACAGGAGCACGTTCAAAGTCAGGCGCCCCATGGAGGTCGTGGTATTGAAGGCCTGGGTGACCGAGACAAAAGACACCTTGTGCCGATCGAACAGTTCGACCAGCTTGGCAAAGTCGCTCAAGGCTCGGGTCAGACGATCGACCTTGTAGACCACGATCAGGTCGATCGTGCCGGCGGCAATGGCGGCCAGCAGCTTCTGTAGCGCAGGTCGTTCCAACGTGCCACCGGAGTAGCCGCCATCGTCGTAGCGGTCGGGAACGAGCTTCCATCCCTCGTGCCGCTGGCTCTGAATATAGGCAGCGCAGGCTTCGCGTTGCGCGTCGAGGGAGTTGAAGCTCTGATCGAGCCCCTCCTCCGAGGACTTGCGGGTATAGATCGCGCAGCGGCGGGGACTGTTCATGCCTGCTCCTCCCGTGAGAGTTCTGACCGCCCGCCTCTCTTGAGCCCGAAGAAGCGAGGTCCGGACCAGCGAGCACCGGTAATCGTGCGGGCGATCTCGCTGAGGCTTCGGTAGGCCTTGCCGCGATAGGCAAAGCCGTTTTCGATCACGGTGACTTCGTGGTTCACCCGACCCCATGATCGGACCAGGCGGGTGCCCAGAGTGAGGTTGCCGGATGGCTCATCGGACGAGGATCGCTCATCGCCGCTGCTCGGCGCCTTCGCGAGGGCCCGTTCGAGCGCCTTGGGGAGGCCACCCGCTCCTCGCTCCTGAAGGCCTTGCGCCAGCAGCTTGATGAGGAAATCACGCGGCATCCGTTGCGGCGGCGCCCCGGAAAAGACCAAGGTCCATGCCTGTTTCAGGGCTTCGAGGTCAAGCCGAGACAGTTCTTCGAGGGTGGGTAATTGGGTGCGCGCCATGCCAGTGCTCCAAGAAGGTCTGGCGACATTGACGCTCTGTTGCGGCCCGGAAGCCACTGATGCCGGCGCACAACCCCATTTCGCGGCAAGACTGGCTTCGGGCGGCAACCCGAGCGTCAATGGCCGGTAACGGCCGCCTCCCGGCCGGCAGAGGAGCACGGCACCGTGGGTCGCCCATCCAAGCGCAAGCAACGCTCGAACTCAATCGCGTCCTCTGCCATCGAACAGGCTGACGAACTCGATCAGTGTTGTGCTCAGGCCATCGCGATCGCTTCGCTTCTCATGGAGGCTGATACCGACCCGGCAATCCAGGATTCCGCGTGGGCGATTCGGTGCTTGGTCGAAAGGGCGAGGAGTCATGGCGAGTCGCTTCTCAAACTCGCGTGCGAAACTACCTAAGTATTCGCCAACAACTGGACGGCGTCTGGAAAGATGCCCTGGGAAATTTACGACGGCAGAGTCTGCTCTCGGCCAGTTTTGGACGTTCGTGCATGGCATAGACTTGCCGCTCCGAAGCGTTGACTGGCGACCGGGACCGTCGAAATGGGACAGTTCCAGTGATCGCACCTCGAGTGCAACGCCTCTCCCAGCGAGCAGCGTATAAGAAATCCGGCACGGTTCAGGCACCGGAGCGGACGCGAAGTTCAGACTGCAGTGGGCACCTGCCTGCGGTTCCTTCCCCGCGCGCATTGAAGCGCGCCAGCTTATCCATTCCACGGCGGAACCCGGATCGCTGGCTGCTCGTAACGAGACCGTTCGTTGCCACGCGGCTCGCCCTGAAGCTGCTTCCAAGTCAGATCGGCCACCAAGAAGTCCAACCAAGCTGGCGCCAAGTCCCTGCCCTCGGCCTTGGTCATGCGTTCAGGCTGCTGGTGATGATCCTGCAGGCAGACCATGATGCGCTGGCGAACCGCCGCTGGGTCGCCGAAGAAGCAGGCGAAATCGTCTAGCACTTTGCCACCAGACTCCGCCGTCAAGCTGCCATCCCTCTTCGCGTCGAGCAGTTTGTTTAGTGCCCCTTCAAAGCGCTCACGGGTATGCAATGCCTCGCACGGTGCCGGAAATACCCCGGCCGTCAGCCCGCGCTCCAAGGTTTGCACGCCTTCGTTGCCCTCTAGCTGACCCTGCAAGGCAGCCACGAGTGCCCGCTTGTTGTCTTCGGTGCGCACGAGTTCCACAATGGGCAAATAGGCCACCAATGACATGGTTTCGGGCAACAACTGCGGGCGCGGCTTTCCACTGACCAAGTGAACTGGGTCCAGATCCACCACTACCAAAGCCTGATCTGCCTCAGACAGCGCCCCTTGGCAAGAAGGCTGAAGGATGCCGTGCTGCCAGCCGTGGTAGGGCGTAAGAAGGCGCACGACCCCGGGATGTTCCTTTGACTTCTGCACCGAGTCGCAGCCAATGAAGCAGCTTCCGCCCACACTCAACCCCTTTATGACTGCGTTGCAGAACACAGTGGCTGTGCCTGATGCCAGCACGCTGGCCTGCCCGGCATGCCAGTAATCGTTGCTGCGACTCGTGCAAGCCGGCACCAATAGCACCGAACGCCGTTCACGGTAGGACTGGGTGACAGTCAACAACTCGCCCAGCGCTTCGATGTCAGCATCGACGAGTTTCGCAGCCTCAACTGGATTCTTGTCAAAGAGCCGCAACACCTTGGCCAGATCTTGCAAAAGGGGGCGGCGATTGGCGGGGCTGCTGAGCAGGAACAGCTCCGAGCAGATCAGCTCCAGGCAGTAGCGCAGCTTTTGCGGCCCGTGAATGAGGGCTCGCATCAACGCTTTGGTCTGGTCAAAGGTCCTTGAGCCAGTCCAAATTCCGCGCAAACCATCCAGCACCCGCTCCTCTTGGTAAAGCGGTGCCAGTACGTCGCTACCAGGGCGAAACAGCTCGTGCGCGGCCACGGCGCGATATTTTTTGTCACGCTGAAACTGCATGACACGGGCATCCCCTTGCAAACCGAAGTCTTCGGCCTCGGCTTTGGCGGGCTGCCACAACAGGGTTAGCTTTTCCTTCAGGTGCTCTGGGTGGCTACTCTCCGCCTCGAACTGACGGAAGGTGCCCGCCAATACGGCCAAGCCAGGGTGATGAATCAGCTCATCCTTCAGCCACTTCACCGTGTCTGGCCGAACCGACACCTCTGGCAGCACCAAGAGTTCGACCTTCAATTCGCGGCAGGCGCGCAAGGCCTGCCTGAGTAAGACACGGCGGCGATGCTCGGGCCAGGAGATGATCTTTCGGTCGTTTTGCCAATGGATCTCTGCACCACGCTTGGCGGCCCGATTTACGGCCTTGAAGTCGCCCGCCAGATGCGCTTCCAACTCCCTCCGCGCAGTTGGGGCCAATGGAAGCCCGGAAAGTCCGGCCTCGGCAATCGGGTGACTGTAGCTATCATCCACGCGCCACTGAAACAGTGCGACACGAAGGTGGCCGCGTGAGGTCAGATCTTTGTCATCGCTCGTTCTGCCCACGCCGAAGCGTTTGCTCCAGGAATCCTTTTGCCATTCTGCCAAGCGATCAATCGTCACCGTGCCAGAAACAGTAGAGGCCGCTGGGCCAAGTGGCACAGAAGACTCAGCAGCTTGATCGCGCTGCACTGGCTGACTCACCTCGAGAGATTGAAGTACTTGGGGAAGCGTTTCGACTGCTTCGTCCTCCGCAGCCCGCCGAACAGCGGCATCGTCGGCCAAGCCTTGCGGTCTCGCCGCCACTTGCGGCACTGAAGGCTCTCCATCCTCAAAATGGAACCACCGCCCAAGCTTGTGATCTAGTGTGTGCACCGCCAGCAACTCATCGTTCACGTTACTGCGCGTCTCTGACCAGAGCGTCACCTTGCGCCTTCCAAACGCCCTTTTCGGTAGAGTGCTTCCAAACAGGCTCGTGAATTGCGGCGTGCTCATTTGCCAGCTCACGCCGTGGGCGTCTGTGAACTCGTCTGTGTGCGGATAGCGGCCAAACTGTTGGCCTTGCGCGTTTACCACGCGCATGCCGCGCAATGCGTCAAGCGCGCACAGCGCCTTGGGCAAAGCATCCAACACCGCATCGCAACGCTGTACCGTGAAGGTGGGCAAGGCATCAAAGGGCCATGTCGCCTCCTGCTCGTCAATAAGCTCCTCTCCGATGACCACAGCAGCTGGCGCGGTCTGCCAGTGCGCCAGGGCTTCGTACACCTGAGCCAGATCCGACAAATCAAATGCCTGCGCTAAGCCGGCATCCAGCAAGCCGATCAGGGCTAGCATCCAATGCCATGGTTTGGCCCTACTGAGAGAGGGCCAGTCGTCATCCAGCAGCCGTTTGCGCATGACGCTGTAATCGCCTTGGGGATCTACGCGCTCCATGTCAGCCATGGGCCAACCCGGTGGTAAATTCAGGCGCTCGGGCATGCGGTCTGCACCCAACGCTTGCGCATAGCCCCAAAATGCAGCCACGCTGCCCCGTAGCCCAATGCCGATGGTGGCCAGTGCCAAAGCCGTTCGTAGCGGCGCAGCGTTGCCCTCACGACCGACGCTTCTTTCGGGGTGCAGCGCCTGATATAGCGCCAACATCAAGTCCAACTCGGGGCGCAAGGGCTTTGCCCGACAAGTGCTTGGCTTGAGAGGTAGGCCTTGCAGCACCCACAGTGGCAGCCTGTTCAACGCTTCAGGGAACACTCGGTGCAGGACGTGGCGCATGTCATCGCCGCTACCCAGTTCAAGGCGCAGAGCCATGGCGCGGCTTTCGGCCTCCACCGCCAACACATGTCGGACTTGGTCGTCCAATCCCTGCTGCGCGGGAAACCCTTGCAGCAGGGCCAGAGCCCGGCTCACCGTGCGTGGCAGGCTGCCCTCAGTCCTGCCCATCGAGTCAATTTGGGCCGAAGATAGGTAACTGCCTTGCAGTTTCCGCAGTTGCTGGCGCAGCACATAGGCCTCGAGTTCTTCTTTCGCGTAGGCCTTGATGGAATCCGCACTGCCTGCTTCGTCGCTTGGGTTCACGCGATCAGCGAGCTGCTCGTCGCGCTCGCCGGTTTCGCCGGACATGTTGGTGGCCACGCCGAGCACGTCGGCCACTGCCCAACCGACACGCCAAAGGTCGGCTCCGGCAAACGGCACAGTTACCGATTGCACTCGGTCGTCCGGGTCGTGGTACCAGGCATTAACGCCCAATTGGTCGCGCTTGACGGATTCGGCCACGAGGTAGAGCGTTCGCTCGTCGTTTTGCTCTTGCTGGAATAACTGTGGCCTGAAGGGCACGTACGCCAGAGCTTGCTCGCCATCAACCGCCGTCCGATGCATGGCCAATAAAGCATGGTAGAGCTGCACTGCGCGGTGCGTGATGGGAATTTGCGCATACTGAGTGCCTATTGCAGCGCGAGCCAGTTCTGTCCAGGGCTCTGGCGTCGCGCTCTTCTCTATAACAAGATGTTCCGCTGTTGCACCCGGCACTTCGACAAAGCGCAAGGACACTTCTCCTGCAGGGCACGGCGGCTCAGCGCGCATGACTACTTGGGCGAACTGCCGATCCAGTCCAGGCGCTGAAGGCTTTGAGCCTGGTCTTCGCTCCGAAAATCGATAGAGAAAGCGGCTGTCAGCGCTAGTGTCAGCTTCGATTGCAAACAGCGATGAGGCACTCTCACTGACCGTCGGCAAGTGGGGGATGAGTTGCTTGTCGACGCCAAACTGTGAAAGCAGATGTGGGAACCACTTCGCCAGTGTGAAAAGCCGACGCTTAGATGGCGAACTGTTGAGGACAAAGTCAATCGCCAAGCCAATGGCTGTAGCAGGGCTGTTCGACCGTTCAGAACTACCGTGATTGTCGCGCGGCGTGAGTCTGTCAATAACCTCACACGCAAGCGCAAGGCCATCATCGCTCAAAGTCCGTGGCGGCCGATCACGCAATGCGTTCAAGGGATTGTTGGCGCTGCTTGGCTGCGCCAGGCTGGGGCCAGCTAGGCAAAGCCACTCGATGGGTGTCAACGGGCCGCCTTGCTGCGGTGGCAGCTCCAACACCGCGTTTGAGGCACCGAGTAAACGGAGCGCCTTGCGTATGACCAACCTGGCGCGTCGCCGCACATGATCGTGGTTGGTGTCAGGATTTATCTGACCGATGAATGCCGGCTCGCAAATTAGGCGTGCAAGACCCAATCGCTGATCACGATCCTGCTTGCGCTCGCTCAGAATTTTCCCGTTCTCCTGCCATGGATGGTCGTCGAGTAGTTTGTCAAGACCCTCCACGGCAAACAGCCAGTGGTAGCCACGCTGCGCAAACGCTTTGGCCCAGGCATGCTCACCGCAGACTTCGTTCCACAAACCCCAGAAGCAATCCCACAAACTCTCTGGTGTCTCCACGCCGCTGACCGTTGCGGCCACCTGCCACCATAGCCAGCGCGCGCACAGGCCAAGGTCACCTGTGCGCAGATCGGGCGCGCCCAAGGCAGCCTTGATCTGACAAGCGATTTCAGTGGGCTCACGAATCAACGCAATGCGCCGCAGCATCTGCAGCGCGCACTGACGATCGACCTCATGCAGATCGCCTCCCAGGGCGTAGTCGGTCTCTCCATCGCCCACAAGAGGGGGATCCCAAGGCGGCACAGACGGCGCCAAGCCGCGTCCGTCGTTGAGCTGGCGCATCACCATTTGAGGCGATCCGCCTCGCACCCGCTCGCCTTTCTGGATCAGGTCGATGGAGCGTTCGGCAGCCTTGGCTTGTAGCGATTCACGAAGCTGCCTGAGCACGTCTTCGCTGTCGGCAAACAGTACGATGTCATCCACATAGCGCGCATAGCCCGCACGCGGGCGCACGTTGTCATCCGGCCCTCTTTCGGCTGTGCTGCGGATGAAGCTGCGAGCCTCCTCGTCTACCGGAAACAGGGCAATGGTGCCGATGTACGCCGACAACACAGGGCCTTGTGGGATACCCACGAGTTCGCTGGTGCGCTGAGTTGAGCCTTCGGCGTCAGGATCACGGTACTCGTGTTGAAAGATCAGCCCAATCAGCAATCGCTCCAGTTTGGTCTCAATTGCAGCATCCCAACCGGTCTCGTCGGCTTCTGGCAAACCGAAGATGCGCCGCAACCCTTCCGGCACGCCATGCACGGCCACGGCTTGGGCCAGTGGAGTCAACAGGGCATCGCGCACCACGAACCGCTGGATCGAGTCGTAATAGCGCTTGGCATCCAGTCGAAGAACATGAACGCGTGGCCCGATGGCATGGCATTGCTTGGCTAGGCTGGCCATGAATTCACGCCAGCATTGTCCAAATGGGCGGAACATGCCTTGATCAGACGGGGTCTGATCGCCCTCCAGAACATCCATGTCGATCTGGTAGGCAAAGCTCAGGGTCTTGGGCAGATCCAATTCATCGTCAGTTTCATTGAGCGGCGCGCTTGTGCCTGTCACCAGCACTTCTCGGCGCGACCCATACCAGCGCACGGCGGGGATGCTGTCCGAAAAGATCCGGCCTGAAGCACTCGGCCGGTCATGCCGCTGACTTAGCAGTTCGTTGAGCACCACCTGCTGCACAAGCAAATCGGCGGGATGTGGCATCACCTTTCGGCGCGGGTCATCCAGCACCTTCGGATCCGCCGTCAGCTTGCGCGGCAGGTTTACCGCGTCGAAGGGGGCAGCCTGTCTCCAAGGGCGTTGACCGGCCATCATGGCCTGCAGACGATTCAATGCGATCTGGTCAAACAGGCGGGCGTTGCTGCCCAAGGTTTGCCATGCCTCTTCGTCGCAGGGCAACTCACCGCGACGCGCGCCGTGGTAGGCCAAGCTGCGCGCGAGCGCGACACGTGGAAGCTCAGCTTCGAGGTATAGGCCGCGCGCCTGCAACGCGCGGGAACTGGTTTCGGACACTGCCAATTCGGCGTGAAGCTGCTGGGCCCAGTCCGAAGCGCAGGCGTGTAAACGTGCCGCCGCAATCTCGGCCGGTCGAGGGCCGTACAGTCGCCTGAGCGCCATCCCGACCCGGAACAGCGCGCGCTCACGCACAGTTGGCGCCAAGTGGCCGAATCGCTCAGGCTGCAGAACTGAGGCATCCTGCCCGCCCAGGGCTTGAATCAACAATACGGCCTCGGCCGGCAAGTCGAAGGGCTGCAGCTTGGCGGTGGCTTGCTCTGTCGTGCGCAGACCGCGCAATAAAGTGTCTGGGTCCTTTCCCAAGGCAGGTGTGCTGCGCCAAGACATGCCAACCCAACGCAGGTTCACGCCGCGCAGATCCAGCAGGCGGCGCACCAGCCGATCCGCGCCTCCAAACCCGGCCGGGTCATTGTCAAGAAACACGCTGTACGCCAACTCGGCGCTCGAGTCCGAATTTTCCGCCAGCGACTTGAGCCTCTCCAAAGGCTCGTTGCCAAGGCTGGTGCCCATGAGCGCAACGGCGGGCAGGTCAAGAGCTTGCAGGCGCAATGCATCCAGGAAGCCTTCCACCAAGTACAGCTTGGCCGGCAGATGGGCCTTCAAATTCTTGTTCACCGCATCGAAGGCAGCGGGCTCGTTGAACAAGACTTTGGACTTCTCAAAGCCCGACGTGAGCAAGTACTTGGGCACGCCCTCGGGCGGCACAGCTTGCAGACTGCGGCCTGCGAAGCCCAGAACTTCGGGCTGCTTAGCCGTGCCACCTCGTACAGGGATGACCACGCGGCCATCATGAAAACAGTCTTGAAACTGGTCCTGTAGGTTCAGTTTGCCCTGCACTGGCGTAGATCGCTGTTGCAGACGTTTGATCAAGCCCAAGGTCTGCAAACCATCAGTCAGTTCGGCGCGGTCACCCGCACGCTTGGACTGCAGGGCTTCGACCAACATGCCACGGGTGATGCAGCGGAGGCCTTGGTTGTACAAAAAGTCTCGGTCGAAGTCGCGATCGGCGCACCAAGCGGAGAAACGCGGATCATCGTGCTGCTCGTCGTAGATTCGAAGCGCAAAGTTCAGCGCTGTTTCGCTGCTCGCGGCCTTGGCAGCACGTTGCTTGGGCTGGTGGGCAAGCGCCCTGATGCCGAACTGCTGAGCCAGCCATTCCACGGCGGGCAAGAACTCCAAATCCAGGACCTTCTTGACCAAGTCGATAGCGCTACCATGGGCGCCGCAGACAAAGCAGTGGTAGTGCGCGTAGGACGCGCCGCTTGCCGGATAAAGGTTGAGCGACGGTCGGGCGTCTTGGTGAAATGGACACAGCGCTAACGTGACCGCGCCGCGCCGCTCGGTAATTATGCCTAAGCGCTGCACCACTTCTTCCAGTGGCAGCTTGGCGAGCAAATCGCCAACGTCAAAGCGACGTTCCATCCGTCTCCCCAAGGCACTCATTTTCGTGTGTCAGGTTATCAGATATGTTCATCCAATCTGCCCACACGATGCCGACGACGGTGTGCACGCGCGATCAGTCGGTTGCTGGAGTGGAAGTAGGTGCAAGCAGCTGGTCGGGTTGCTCCTTGGGCACGTGCATGCTCTTGGTCAGCAGACCACTAACTAACCCTCGTTGTCGGGCCTATGCACCCTAGTACCAGGGAAGTACTAGGAAACATTTGGGCTGTAGGCAGGCGCGCCTTCAAGCTGCTGTCGAATAGCGAGAACGTGGAACGCGGCTGGGCAACTGGCAACTGACCAAGGCTGTGTTGAAAGCTCGCAGTCTCAACGCCGTGAGAGAACCGGTGAAAGAACCTAAGAAGCTCATGCCGATGCTGAGGGTCATCCGGACACCTTTCGCATCCGGGCGTTGGATCGACGCTTGAGCATGAACGAACGACCGCTCCGCGATTGTCCGAGGTAGATTTGAATGACCGCGATGGGTCGGAAGCGGACAGTCGCGCCAATTCTCAGTTTGCGACCACGTTATATCCTCGACCTACCATGCATCGAGAAACGATCGCCTGCTGCTCTGCAGCCCCGTAAGCCGCTCCGTTCAATCCCCCGCTGGCGGCGCCCCAGGCTGCTACCTTCCCGACGTCGTCGCCTCGGAGACCGACCGCTGCCCCAAGCAGCGCACCAAAGATCGCACCAATGGCTGCGCCGCCCGCAGCGGGCGCTGCCATCGGTCGTTGATTCGCCAAGTTCTGACAATCAGCGACATCGTCTTCGTAATTGCCTTTGCTGACGCCCGAGTCGACCACGGGTCGAAACTGGGTGGTCGCACAGCCTGCGCACAACAACGCGGCCAGCAAGGCCGCGTATCCCACGATCCTCATGTCCCCATCCCCTGACGCCGTCTTCGTGCGGCAGCTCGGTTGAAGCATCTATCGTGCCGACGATGTTCTCTTTGATGCTGTCCTTACCAACGTGAAAGTTTTGTCTACGCCCCTCACCACTGAACCCGAACTGGGATTAACCCACCTTGGCTTTAATGATGCGTCGCGATTTCCTCTGCGAGCGCGGCCACGGTGCGATCCCTCCACTCCAAGCCCTATCAGGCGTTCATCGCCGAGATGGTGCTTGCGCGGAAAGAGGCGAACGTCACTCAGCACGAATTGGCGCGGCGGCTGAAGAAGCCACAGTCCTTCGTCTCCAAGTATGAGCGCGGCGAGCGCCGGCTGGATGTCCCTGAGTACGTCCACATCGTCAGCGCCCTCGAACTCGATCCCATTAAGTGGCTTCGCCGCATCATCAAGGCGATCGGGTAGTCAACCACGCAGCGCAACATCGAAAGATCGGCGCTTTGCTACCCTGAAATAACCTGTTGTGGGATCATGCTTGAGGACCGTTGCGCAGGGGCGCGACCGGGATCCCCAGCGTGCGCAACGTCTTCGACCAATACGTTCACCCGGAAAACCGCCTGACGCACGCTTTGGTGTGCTGTCTGGCCGAAGACTCCAATCTGCTTGCCTCCTTCCTCCGCTGGCTGGGTATCGCGCCGCCGCGGGGTGAACGGCTGCAGGTGGTCGAGCAGCGTCTTCCGGGCGAGGCCGAGGAGCGGCGCGAGGCGTCGGAGTTGGTCGAACGGCGTCTACCCGACGCCTGGATCTATTCCGAGTCCGGCTGGGCCCTTCTGATCGAATCAAAGATCGCTTCACCGATCGACGCTGCGCAGCTACGCGGCCATCTCGCCATCGCCGAGCGGCGCGGGTTCACGTCGGCGCAACTTCTGGTGTTGTCGCCCCTGCCGTCCTTGCATGCCTTGCCCAATCGCTGTCTGCATCGGCGCTGGTCCGATCTCTATCAGTGGATTGCTGCCGAACGCGGCAGCGCCTGGGCACGCCACCTTGTTTCCTACTTCCCGATCGCCGAGCAACGCATGGTCGACGACGGCTATCTCTTGGAGGGTACCTTGACCACCTTTACCGGTATTCAGTTTGGACCAGACCATCCCTACACCTACCTCGAAGCCAAGCGCCTGCTGCGCTTGCTGATGGCCGAGCTTCGATCGAAGTCGTCCCTCGACGCGGTGGGCATCAACCGGTCCGGCGAAGGACGCCCGGCGATCACCGAGGGCGCCGACAGCGTATGGGACTTCTTGCCGCTGGCAGTGGCGGCATCGGGTGCAGCCTTCACCAAGTACCCACATGCAACCGTCTCACTTCAGCGAGATCGTCTGATTGCACAGATCACCCTGCCGAACGAGTTGAACGGGCCACTGCGACGCGCGGTGCTGGCGAGTGGATACCCCGCCTTCAAGGCGGCGGTCACGGCCTGCGTCCAAGCATTGACGCCTCTGCTCAAGAGCGACCCGGGCGCGAGCCCGATCGTGATCATCCAGCAGCGCCGGTATGCGAGCCAGCGCAGCGTTCCCGAGCGTGACGCGTTGGTGGAGTTCGATCCGCGCACAGCCGTCGGTGGACACCCTGCGGTCAAGCTGCAGGAGGAATGGCTACGTGCGGCATACCAAGCCTTTCTGGCGAAGCAATCGAATCTGCAGCTCGCGGTTGGCGTCACATTCCCCTATGCCAAGAGTACGCGCGTACGCGACGCCAGTTTGGCCTCGGCGATCGCCGAAGCCTGGGCGGGGATGCAGCCCCTACTGGAGCGGCTCCAGTCGATCGCGGCCAAACCCAGCATGGCCACCCGACGATCTCAGCAGGCCGCTCAGGCGGACGTAGTGTCTACTTCCTAAAGGAACCTCATGAAAATCAACAATGCCGCCCGTCTCGCCATCACCCTCACTCTCATGGCAGGCACCGCGCTGGCTTCTAGCCCCGTCTACTTAGACTGCAGCCTTCCGGGTGTGGATGGGGAGGAGCGCCGGGATTTTGCGTTTACCGTCGACGAATCCAACGGCACGGTGACCTTCTATGTGAAGGAAGCGAATGCGACGAACGTCGAAAAGGCCGTGTTTGGGCAGGACACCATCACCTGGACCAACAATTCACAGTTCTTGTCCATCACTCGGACGATCAACCGCGTGGATTTGAGCTTCATCGAAGACACGACAGTCGTAGGTAAAACGACACGTCGCTCGGGCACGTGCGTAATAAAGACGCCGAGCGAAAGAAAGTTCTAAGACACCACCATGCTGGATGGGATCAACGGGGCTCCGAACCGCGACGGGACCCCGCGGTTGTATGCGGGTATGTGGACTCCCATCCGCTCTTTTCCATTCGGTAGAACGCGATGCCACCGATCTCTAATCGCAGGCGGGCTCGTTCTTACTGCAAGCAAGGCAGCGCCTGTACGGCCCGTAGCGCCCATTGATCTTGAGGCCAAGCAATCCACCTAAGTGCTTCAAGCCCCTTAACGTATCCTCGAAACGCGAGGGTGGCCGCCGTGACCTCGACACCGAAGCGTTGCGCTCCGCCTCAATCCTCCCGCTTCGGAATCAAGCCGCGTTCCTCCAGGTCGATGCGGTAGTACGCAATCATTCCCGGCTCGGCCAGGCGCGTTTGGATGTACGCCAGCGCTTGCGATGTCGAGTCGACCTGATCGTTGTGCGCGCCGATCGTGAACAGCATCAACTCCTGTTCGTACGCCTGCAGCCAAGGCGCCGAGTTGGGCAGATGCACGAATCCGTTCTCGATGTATGCCGTCTGCGCGCTCATGCGCATTTCTTTGCTGCCCTCGGGCTTGACTGCCTTTAGCGTGTGAATGTTCTCGCGGCGCAGATCCTGGATCAACGCAGCGCCCGAACTCTTGTCTTCCACCAAAATGACGCTTGGGCGGTGCTTGGTCGCCTGCTCGGTGACCGCGCGCTTCAGGTCCGGATACTCGAGGCGCTTGCGATAGACGTCGATCAAGTACGTCTTCTTGCCCTTGAGCCGCCAGGTTGTGCAGACCGAGTAGCTGTTCAGTTCACCGGTCTTCGACGCCGTGTCCCAACTTTGCAGTGTCGTTCCGTCCGAGGGCGCGTCGTCGTAGCGAGCGAACCAGCTGATCTTGACGATATTGCCATCCGGCATCATCGGCATCTGTAGGTACTGCGCACTGAAAAGGTAGCTACCGAGCGCCGTCCGGATATCGTCGAGCGTTTCCTTGGATTCGCGCAACGGATGCAGTACCTCGCCTTCCTTGCGATGAAAGGTCCTTATGCGGCCGTTTGGCAGCGTGACCGCGAAGGTCTCGTCCTTGTCGGCGATCGCAGACAGCTTGAGAAGCTTCCAGCCCCCGGCCTGCTCCAGAAATCCGGTCAGGTCGAGCACGTGCAGCCGCTGCATCGCGACGACGATGCTGTCGGCCTCCTTGTCGTCCATGCGGCTGTAGACCGTGCTGTTGAACCACCGGTTGACCGCTTCGCGCTGCGTTTCTGAGAGCATCTCCTCAGGCTTGGCCGGATCATCGATCACGATCAGGCTAGCTCCGCGGCCGGTCGTCGGGCCACCGACCGACGTGGCGAAGCGGCCGCCGCCTTGGATCGTCCGGAAGTCGTCGACCGCACTTTTCGAGCGCGACAGCCGCGTCGGAAAAATCAGCTGGTACCAAGGCGCCTGCATGATCTTTCGGCAGTCCTGCGCAAATTTACTGGCGAGGTCTTGGCCGTAGCTGGCGCAAATCACTTCGCGTTCGGGGTGGTGGCCGAGGTACCAGGCCACTAGCGCGACCGACGCCGCGATCGATTTCAAGGAACGAGGCGGCAGGTTCAAGATCAGCCGGCGCTGCTCGCCGCGTGCGACCCGCTCGAGTTCGGCTGCGATCACCCGCAGGTGCCAGTTGGTCTTGAACGTCGTGCCCGGCTTGAGGGTCTGGAAGACCTTCAGCATGAACGTGTAAAAATCTTCTCGGAGCAACGCCGCGTAGATCTGTTCGTCAGAGCTTGGCATCGATGCTCTCCTCGTCTTCGCCAGCCGCGCTCCATTCTTCGAGCGCTTGGCGCAGCAGCGCGCGATCGCCGTCCGATTGGAATAACGTCGGTGCAAGAGCCCCGTCAGACTGAGCCGTTGTCAGGAGGCTGAGCGCGAGCCGCTGCGATGGCGCATCGCCGGCCAGAGCCTTGTTGAAGATCTTCATCAGCACCGCTTCGCCCGCGCTGATCCGGCGCGTGCGACCGTTTTCTTGGATCGTGATCTTCCGATCGCTGACGCGCTTCGCGAGGCTGGCAAGGTTGCGGCCGCCTTTAGGTCGGCCTCGTGGATTGCCCGAATTGCCTTTTTGGAACTGCGTTGCCTTCGGCGGCTTTTTGTAGCCGACGTCGTAGGTCTCGGTGGACGGCGTCTTCTTATTCATGGCCGCCCTCCTCGCGCAGCTCGCGAACCTCGGCGAACGTCAACTGCAGGCGGGCATGGACCGCGGAACGGCCCGTGAGCCGCTCGTAGCGGCGCACAGCGACATCGACATACTTAGGATCGAGCTCGATAGCGCGCGCCTGTCGGCCCACGCGTTCGGCGGCGATGATCGTGCTGCCGGATCCGGCAAACGGGTCGAGGACGATATCGCGCCGCGCCGAGGCGTCCATGATGGCGTCGGCGATCAGCGCCACCGGCTTCACCGTCGGATGCAGATCGAGCAGATTGCCTTCGTCCGTG
>Ga0207658_10000563_pt1 | contig 33715 bp, 27 predicted proteins | sample KBSS33metaG_FD_184322 | JGI IMG/M metagenome (GOLD analysis project Ga0207658, IMG submission 184322) | Switchgrass rhizosphere microbial communities from Kellogg Biological Station, Michigan, USA - KBS S3-3 metaG (SPAdes) (version 2) | ecosystem: Host-associated > Plants > Roots > Rhizosphere...
GCCAAGCCTATCAACAGAGGCCCCATTAGCAAGCAATGTCTCAACAACTTCTTTATTATCATCTATCGCTGCCCACATTAAAAAAGTACGACCTTCTGAAACCACCTCATTCACATCCATGCCAGCAGCAACTAATACGGGCACTGCCTCTTTTTTATGATGAAGGGCAACACCTAAAGCCTTATTCCATACTCTGTTTTTATTTTCAACAACCCAAGATTTAATAGATGGCCACTTATCTTCTGCTCTAGTTTCTTTATTGCCACCTACAGGCTTGTTCATAGATTTTTGATATATAACACCAAATAATTCTCTAACTACTTTATTATCAATATCGACTTCTTTATCGGCTTTTTTAAGCAAAGCCTCAATACCAACATCAACATGTCCTGTAACCTTAGCTGCTTGTACACAGACACCAACCATACTACTAAAAAATAAAACAACTATTAATCGATACACCATGAAAAATCCTGCCATTTTAATCTATTTTTTTATCTATGTTTATATATTTTAACAGTAACAGTATATCGATAAATTGTAAAATTAGACTGATTTATAGCTGCTTTTTTGAACAAATAAACGATTGCAAGTAGCCTTCGGCCGACCGGTACGTAAACTAAAAAATGAACTTCTGAAGCTTGTAAAATAGCCGCCACTCAAAATAGGTAATTTCTTATTTTACTTACCCCTGAGAATATTTATGACGCCACACGTATAGAGCAGCTGCTGCTAATAAAGTTGCTAATCCAAGTGAAACTGCTACTCCGGAACTTGGCAAAAACCAAAATGACGAACTTGGGTTTAATGGAAGCGGATCGCTTATAGCTAGAGGAGGGCGGACTTCTGCGGCTGCTGCTAGTAAGGCTGTCATTTCAACATCTTTTTCTAAAACATAATCGAAAGCTGTTTTTTCAAAACCATTTCTCACTCTAACATTAGCTCCAGCTTCAATTAATAACCTTGCAGCTCCATGGTTACCTATTTGAACTGCTTCCATTAAAGCTGTATTTCCCAAATCACATTGCGCATCAACTTTAGCCCCTGCTTTGAGCAACAAATCTACAAATTCATTGTTATCATAGCAAACAGCATTCATCAAAGGGGTATTGCCCAGCTTATACCTACCATTTATAGTAGCCTTAACATCAGCATCAGATAATAATATCTTAGCAATATTCACATTGCCCGCAACTATTGCCCCGCCTAAAGCTGTGTCATCAAAAGAAGTTTCAAGAGGATCCCCCTCGAAACAAAGATCTGCCTGGCGATGATCACGATTAACTCTCTGTGCCTTAATTTCTGCAAGTAACGTCTCTACAGTCCTAACATCGTCTCCTTCAGCTCCAGCTGCCATCATTAAATATTTTGTAAGCCCATATTTATTTATTTTTTTTTTTGTATTTATAGCATCACCTAATGCTTGTTTACTAAGCAATAATTGCCTAACTTGATCTTTCCCATATTTAGCTGCAACCATTAAGGCGGTTTGATCATTATGATTCCATGCATTTAAATCAGCCCCAGCGTCAATCAATGCTTCTACAATCTCTACATTGCCTTTTTTTGCCGCACACATTAAAACAGTCCAACCATTTCTATCCACATCAGTGAACGTAGCTCCATTTTCAAGCAATAACGAAACATAGTCCGATCTATTCTTTCCAATTGCCAACACCAAAGGAGAATAACCCCTTTTGCCAGACGCATTAATAGTGTTTTGAGAGCATAATCTTTTCACTTCTTCTATAGCTTTACCGGTTTTAATCGCAACAATTAACTCTGTATCTCCCTCTTGGCCTACATCAAGCTTGACATCAAAATCATTCGGACGTCCATAAGCAATTAAACTTGATATTGATGGTGTGTTTGAATTTACTAAAGAGAGTTCTGGAACCGATCTGCGTTGTACTGAAGTTTGTTCTGGGCCTACGGCTGACAATGGCTCCCAATCTACTTTTACTGCGACTGCGACTAAATCCGCTGGCACTGCTGCTATAGCTTGAACTAATTGTCTTTGCTCTATACCTACTGCTATTTCTTTACTTTCTGAATCATTTTGAACTAAAAATCCAGCCCGAGGCTTCGAATTTCCAGCACGTCGCAATAATAAGCCTTCTAAATCAAAACCATTTTCTTTAGCATAATCAAAAGCTGTTTTTCCATGCTTATTGTGCTGATTAGGATCTGCGCCAGCATCAAGTAATTCTTTTACAATTGCTATATCTTTTAGTTCTACATTCTCAAGTGACATCGCAGCCGTTAAAGGAGTAAAACCAGATCGATCAGGCTTATTAAGATCAGCTCCATGGTGAAGTAACAACTTCACAACATCCAATTTACCATCTTTAATTGCACACGTTAAAGCTGTTTCTCCACCACACTTATAACGCCCAGAACTTGTCAAACATACAGAGCTTGCTGCATCAACTGTAGCTCTAGCTTCAATCAACATCTCTATCACTATTCTACGCCGTCCTTTTCGAACAGCATACAGCAAGGCTGTCTCTTTATTCTTATTTCGCACATTAGGATCAGCCTTGGCATTTATTAATTGCTCCGCAAATGTTCGATTTTGACATTCTAAAATCGCAATCATCAAAGCTGTATTGCCCGTTGCTTTATGTTGCTCATCGATATTAATTTTTTTATTTGCAAGCAACATATTCACAACTAGTGGATAGTCAGCGGCAACTGCCAGCATCAAAGGGGTATGTCCAGTTTTTTCATGCGGCTTATTTAGATCGATTCCAGCCGCATACAATTTCTCTAAAGCGTTTAGATCGCCATCTTTAATTGCAGCAAATAATTGATCTTCACTTTCTTTTTCATGTTTTTTGGGTAAAGGAACAGGAACTGCTGCTTGCACGCAGACCCCAACCATACCACCAAAAAACAAAACAACTATTAATCGATACACCATGAAAAATCCTGCCATTTTAATCTATTTGTATCTCTTATTTTTATATATGTTTATATATTTTAACAGTAACAGTATATCGATACATTGTAAAATTAGACTGATTTATAGCTGCTTTTTTGAATAAATAAGCGATTGCAAGTAGCCTTCGTCCACGGGGCGGGCGGCCGGATACGTAATCTAAAAAAGGAACTTCTGAAGCTCGTAAAATAGCGATCACTAAAAAATAGTTTATATCAGCTAAAACAAGTAGCTACGAGAAAGCACAAAGCCATCTCATAGCTATTATAAAAAACTAAAATTCTTATATATTTATTCAAACCTATTTTTTATTTTACTCTTTAACTAAGCCCTTTTAAGGCCTATTTTATCCCAGAAAACATATACTCCTACTGCCAATAAAACAGAGAGCGCAACCGATACCGATACGACTACTGTGGAGCTTGGTGGGGACGACCAAAATGAGGGATTTAGATTCTCTAAAGGGCCTGCTGCAACTGGCGGCGCTAGTGGTTGAGGTGCTGCGGTTAAGTTTGTAAGAACTAAAGGATCTATTTTTGTAACATCTGCTTTAAATTCAATCAATAAGCGCGCAGCTTGATATCTACTTTTACTAATTGCTATCTCTAAAGCTGTTTCACCCGACTCAGCACATTTCGCATTAACGTTAGCCCCTGCTTTGAGCAACGAACTTATAAGTTCTTCATTGCTACTAGCTCTTTTAACTGCTTCTATTAAGGGTGTATTACCCGAATCCGATTTTTCATCAACGTTGGCCCCTGCTTCGAGCAACAAATTTACCAGTAAATTTGCAAGTTCACCCTTCTCACAGAGAATAGCATATATTAAAGGGGTTTTACCCTTACTACTCCTATAATAAACGTTATCTGTCATATCCATACAATTTATAGTAGCCTTAACCTCAGCATCTAATAATAATGCCTTAACAATATCCACATTGCCATATACTGTTGCTCTACATAAAGCCATGTGGTGGTGAAAATTAACTAGACCATCTTCCTCCTGTGCCTTAATTTCTTCATCCTGTGTCTTAATTTCTTCATCCTGTGTCTTAATTTTTGCCTCAGCTTCAAGTAACATCTTTACAATCCTAACACCGGAGTCTCCTTGAACTGCAGCTGCAAGTACTAAAGCTTTGCGCATGCGCTCAAGTTTATCTTTTGTATTTATACAATCACCTAGGCTTTCTTTATTAAGCAATAATTCCACAACTTGATCTTGCCCACCTTGAGCTGCAACCATTAAAGCGGTTTGGTGTTGACTATTCTGTTGATTTAAATCAGCCCCAGCTTTAAGCAATGCTTTTACGATCTCTACATTGCCCTTTTTTGCTGCAACCATTAAAGCGGTTTGGTGTTGACTATTCTGTTGATTTAAATCAGGACTAGCTTTAAGCAATGCTTCTACGATCTCTACATTGCCTTTTTCTACCGCATACATTAAAACAGTGCAACCATTTTTATCCACATCATCGAACGTAGCTCCATTTTTAAGCAATAACGAAACACAGTCCAACCTATCCTTTCCAATTGCCAACACCAAAGGAGAATAACCCGTTTTGTCGGATGCATTAATAGTCCCTCTCTCCTCAAAACATAATTTTTCCACATCTGCAATTTGGCCAGTTTTAATCGCAATCATTAAAGCCGTATCTCTTTCTTGGCTTACATCAAAATCAACACCAAAATAATTCGGACGCCCATAATCAATCAAGCTTGACATTTTGACGCCTCCAGCCTTAGACAAAAAATATTGTATCGCTAAAGCTTTTTTCTTTCTTGCTTCAACTTTAGCTGCAAACTCAACATCAGAACTGGGATAAGTTCTCTGAGGACTACTATCAAGCTGCATATAATCTAAAGCACTCTTTCCATATTTATCTTTCACCTTAAAAGAAGCCGATGCACCAGCTTCAAGCAATAGCCATACTACCTCTGGATTGTTAAATTTAACTGCGTATATTAAAGGCGTACACCCATTACGATCAAGCATGTTTACATCAGCCTCGTGCGCTAATAGTACGTTCAATATTGTTACATCATTAGGGCTAAATTTACCTTTTCTAGATTGAACCAAAACTCCTAAAGGTGTATTATTATCGCCATCACACATGTTTACATCTACCCCCTCTTTACACAATCCTGACACAGTACCTAAATGGCCATATTTAACCGCATCATGTAAAGTATCACTATCTTCTTCAAAATCTTCCATTGCCTGCATGTTAATACCGATCATGCAACCAAAAATTAAAACGACTATTAATCGATGTACCATGCAAAATCCTGCCATTTTAAAATATCTATTTTTTATCTTTTATTTTTATCTGTTTTAACAGTAACAGCATATCGATAAATTGTAAAATTAGACTGATTTATAGCTGCTTTTTTGAATAAATAAGCGATTGCAAGTAGCCTTCGTCCACGGGGCGGGCGGCCGTATACGCAATCTAAAAAAGGCACTTCTGAAGCTCGTAAATTAACAGTCTCTAAAAAATAGTTAGTTTTTTATTTTATTGTCTACTTTTTTACCATATTGGACGGGTAATAATGCCACACACATAGAGCTGCTGCTAATAAAGTTGCTACTCCAAATGACGCAATTACTCCGAAGCTTGGTAGAAACGACCCAAATGATGAATGTGGAATTGCTAAGGGGCCTGCTGCGACTGGCGGCACTGCTAATCCCCCTGCTGGTAAAGCCTGATCTCCGTTTCGACCTTGAAATGCACCCTTAAATGCGTTATCATCAGCTAGCACAGCACATTCTGCACCATTTCCTTCATTTGTAGAAGAACGTTTTACGGTGGCTGGTGCTGGATCTACTACGCCTGAAACCAAAAGTCCTGCTGGACCCGACACGTCTCTAATTGAAGAAATAGCTGAATCTGCTACTCCAACACTGCTTTGTTGTTCTTGCTGTGGTTTCAAAAACAATGATTTATCCTGAGCTTGTTGCAATAACGATAAAATTGAGTCTTTTCCTTCAACCAAATCAAAAGCCGTTTTTCCGTTATTATCTTGTTTACTAACATCAGCACCAGCATAAAGCAATGCCCTTACAATTTCTGAATTTCCAACTGACACCGCAGCCGTTAAAGGAGTAAACCCAGATCGATCAGGCTTATTAAAATCAGCTCTATAGTGAAGCAATAACTTCACAACATTCAAATCCTCAAATGTAATTGCATATATCAAAGGCGTACCATCACATGCGCCCTCCAGGTCAATAGGAGGAGCTGGGTTCAAGTTAAGAAACATTTTCAGAAGGCCTATATCATCCATTTTAATAGCACACGTTAAAATTGTGCTTCCACCATCAGCCCTACCAAATTTTCTGCTTGCCACATCAACGGCAGCTCCAGCTTTAATCAACAGATTGATCACTCGACTCCGCTTCTTTTGAACAGCACACAGCAAGGCTGTCTCTTCATTCTTATTTCGCACATTAGGATCAGCCTTGGCATTTATTAATAGCTCTGCAATTAATGGACTAGAATGTTCTAAAATTGCAATCACCAAAGCCGTATTACCCGTATCTTTATGTTGCTCATCGATATTAACTTTTCTAGCAAGTAATGTATCCACTTTTAACGTATTGCCATCCCTAGCTGCCGCCGTCAAAAGTGTATCCCCAGCTTTTTCTCTCGCTCTATTTATATCGATTGCATACTCAAGAGATGATTTAAAAGTTGCTTGATCGCCTCTTTTAGATGAAAGGACAGGCACTGCTGCTATAGCTTGGACTAATTGTCTTTGCTCTGTATCTACTGCTATTTCTTTACTTTCTGAATCATTTTGAGCTAAAAATTTAGCCCGAGGCTTTGGCTTTTCAGCACGTCGCAATAATAAGCCTTCTAAATCAAACCAATTTTCTCTAGCATAATCAAAAGCTGTTTTTCCATATTTATTGCACTGATGAGGATTTGCGCCAGCATCAAGTAATGCTTCTGCATCTTTTTCATACCCTTTTTTCACTACCATTAATGGAGTAAGACCTAATAAATTACACAGAGAAACATCAGCTCCACAGGAAAGCAATAATGGCACAATGTCAGGACCCCCGTACTTAATTCCACATATCAAAGGAGTATCGCCATCTGAGTTAGGCATATTAACAGGAGCACCATGTTCAAGCAACATTGCCACAGGAAAATTACATTGTTTAATAGCAGCCGTTAAAGGAGTCTCCCCAGGCCCACGCTTTGGTGATATTCTGAGTGCACTTACTACATCAACTGCAGCTCCAGCTTTAATCAACATTTCCGTCAATCTACCCTTACCTTTTTCGATAGCCAACAGAAGGGCTGTTTTTTTTTCCAAGTTTTCCCCATTAACATTAGCCTTGGTATCTATTAAAAGCCTTGCGACCTCATCTGCTGAATTAAGATTTTTAATTGCATGCATTAAAGGGGTAGAACCAGTAGTTTTGTGCTTTGCATCTTTATCAGCTCTAGCTTCAAGCAACGACGCTACAACTTTTAGGTTACCTTGATAAACAACTGCCGTCACCAAAGGGGTATCCCAATTTTCCCTTTCATTTGGCTTATTTATATCGATTCCAGCCGCATACAATTTCTTTAAAGCGTTTAGATCGCCATCTTTAATTGCAGCAAATAATCGATCTTCATTTTCAGAAGAATCCGCTGCTTGCACATAAGTACCGACCATACTCCCAAAAACTAAAACAACTATTAATCGATATACCATGAAAAAATCCTGCGATTGTAATCTATTTTTTATCTCTTATTTTTATCTATGTTTATATATTTTAACAATAACAGTATAACTATACATTGTAAAACTAGACTGATTTATAGCTGCTTTTTTAAACAAATCAGCGATTGCAAGTAGCCTTCGTCCACGGGACGGGCAGCCGTATACGCAATCTAAAAAAGGCACTTCTGAAGATCGTAAAATAGCGATCACTAAAAAATAGTTAGTTTCTTCTTTTTTGTCTACTCTTTTACCGTATTCGAAGGGTAATAATGCCACGCATATAGAGCAGCTGCTAATAAAGTTGCTACTCCAAGTGACGCAATTACTCCGAAGCTTGGTAGAAACGACCCAAATGATGAATGTGGAATTGCTAAGGGGCCTGCTGTGACTGGCTGCGCTAGGGATTGAGATTGAGGTTGTGATTCTCTGGCTGGCGCTGATTGACTTGAAGGTGAAGTCGCAGCACCCTTTTCTGCTTCGACTAAATCCACATCCACGGCCCTCTCTTTTCTAGCAGCTACAATTAAAGCTATAAAGTCGCTAGGCGAATATCTGTTAACAGGAAACTTATCTATCTTAACCGCGTCCACCGCAATAACTCCAGCCCTATTCCTTGCATTAACGTCAGCTCCAGCATTAATCAGCATCTTTACAGTGTCTGGGGTACGATTTTCAGATTTAAGAGCAAGCGTTAAAATAGTGTCATCATTCCCAAACAACGCATTAGGATCAGCTTTAGCATCCAGCAACATACCTATAATACGTCTGTCCTCACTACTCTTAACAGCTATCATTAAAGGACTAAGTCCTTCCGGGTCTAATTGATTAGCATCAACATTAACATTAGCTTTAGCTTTAGCTTTAGCTTTAAACAACATCTCTGTAGCCTTCGCATTACCGACTAAAACTACTTTTATTAAATCTGAGCGCCCCTCACTATCCAGCTCATTCACATCTCTATTTTCAAGCAATAACGGCAAAATGTCATTATTCCAAGTTTGAGCTGCTACCGCTACAGCATTCCAATACGTTTTAACCTTATTGTTGTTAACCCAGTTAACTAATGTCACGCATCTAAAATCCATTTTACGCGGTGCATATGGATCATCATTGTTTATTATATTCTGAACCAATGTTTGCAAGTCTGCATTTTTCGGTAAATTTTGAACTATCTCTTTAATCCAAGCCCTTTGTCTACTGTTTAGTTCTTCTGCTGCTGCTGGCAGCATACAACTACCAATCATGCAACTAAAAACTAAAAAAATAACCAATCGATATCGCATGAAAAACCCCACCATTTTAATTTATTTTTATCAAATTTATTTCTTGTCTATTTTTATATATTTTAACAGTAACAGTATATCGATACATTGTAAAATTAGACTGATTTATAGCTGCTTTTTTGAATAAGTAAGCGATTGCAAATAGCCTTCGTCCACGGAGCGGGCGGCCGTATACGCAATCTAAAAAAGGCACATCTGAAGCTCGTAAAATAACCGTAACTAAAAAATAGTTAGTTTCTTCTTTTTTGTCTACTCTTCCACCGTATTCGAAGGGTAATAATTCCACCAAGCATATGCAACTGCCACTACGGCTAATAAAGTTGCTAATCCAGCTGCCCTATAGTTTTGCGAGGACCAAAATGATGGGGGTGGATTGGCTAAAAAGCCTACTGTGACTGACTGCGCTAAGGGTTGTTGCTTTAATACTGGCACTGGTTCTGCTGATGGCAGCGCTAGAGGTTGTGGTTGTAATTCTGCTACTGGCAGCGGCGCTAGAGGTTGAGGTTGTAATTCTGCGACTAGCACTGGAACTGCTGCTGGCGCTGGACTTAAAACTTGAGCTACAACTGCCTTGGCATGTGCAGCTTTCAATTCTGCTGATGTTTTACCCCCAGCAGCACGTAAAGCTTCCTCAACTTCTTTTTCTTGTATGTTCAATGCAAGAAATTTTTCTAAAGGGGTATAATATTCACCCTTCGCATTAACGTCAGCTTTAGCACCAAGCAACTCCTTTACAACTTCTGGGCTGCAAAATCCAGGTCCAATGGCCTGTATTAGAGCAGTAGAGCCGTCCTGTGCCCGCAAATTAACATCAGCCTTATTAGCAAGCAAAGTCCTCATAACTTCTAATTCACCAGCATGAATAACCGTTCTCATTAAAGGAGTTTCTCTTCTTTTGCCTAATTGATTAACATCTGCCCTAGCATTAATTAACATCTGCGTAGCCACTGAATTACCAGTTAAAACTACTTTCATTAAATCTGTGAGCCCATGTTTATCCAGCTCATCCATCTCTCTACCTTCAAGCAATATCTGCCTAATACAATTATTCCTAATGTTTTTAGCCGCTACCTGTATAGCAGACCAATACGTTACTGTATCATTGTTTTTAACCCAATCAATTAATTGATCGTGGCCATAATCCATTACTTCTGCTAACTCTTCTCCCGCTTGCTTATATATCACTTCCCGAACCAATTGTTGTAATTGTTTATTCTTTGGCAATTTTTGAACTATATTTTTAATCCAAGCCTTTTGTCTACTATCTAGTTCTTCTGCTGCTGCCAGCATACAACTACCAATCATGCAACTAAAAACTAAAATAACAACTAATCAATATACCATTCAAAAATCTACCATTTTAATCTATCTATTCTTGATCTCTTATTTTTGTCTATTCTCTATTTTTTATTTTAATCTATTTTTTATAACTTTACTATTAGCTAATGCTTGCATAATCAATTTGGCCGATTAATTTGTCTGGGCTCAAGCTCTTTTTTTCTTGCGCATTATACTGTTTAGTAATAGTACCATTTTCTAAAATCCAGACTTTATTCCCTATGCTTAACGCTATGTGTGGATCATGCGTTATCAATAACGTCGTAATATTGTGCTGTTTAATAAATTGGGTGGCATACTGCAATAATTTGGTGGCAGCTTGAGGATCAAGCGCTGCTGTTGGCTCATCAAGCAACAAAACTTTAGGAATATGCCGTGTTGCCATTACAAAAGCAATAAGTTGTCTTTGGCCGCCAGACAATGCTTTCATAGGCCTTTCTAAAATTGACCTATCAATGCCGAGTTCGCCAACTATTTTTTCTGCTAACTCGCAGGACAAAACCTGCATACCATCCACCAATCGCGCGTTTCTCCTGCTATAATGGGCCATAGCAAGATTTTGGGCAACGGTTAATGATCCAACGGAATTTAATTTGGTGTTCTGAAAAAGACGAGTAATCATACCTGCTCGCTGTTGTTCATTTAAATAAGTAATATCACGACTATCCAATTCAATGCTACCCTTGTTAGGCTTTTCTTTGCCGGCAATAATATTAAATAAAGTAGTTTTGCCCGCTCCATTTGCACCTACAATAACAATAAAATCCCCTTGCTCAACATCACATGACACATTTTTTAATATATGGTTATTTTCAAAAGAAACGTCGATATTTTTAAGCTTTAACATGTTTGTCCTATCACAAATTTTTTAATATATACCAAAGCACTCTCTTTTACCCCATCGCTAGATGGGGTTATGATGGGCCCCGTCGGGACCCTAAAAACTAGATCGAACTCGCATTAAGCTTTCACCCAATTACCTTATTTTTTATGTGACCATTGCTTGATCATTATCAACAAAACAATGAGTGATGCGGTAATCAATTTATTCCAATTTTGATTGAGTTGTAATTCAAAGGTGAGCGCGATAATTGCCTGGTAAGCAATTGATCCTAACGCCAATGCAATGCCAAATTTTGAACTAAAAGATTCTGCTAATATCATACCAGCAAGCCCAATAACTAAAATACCAACCCCTGTCCAAATTGAAAAATAACCAGCATATTGAACAAATAACGCACCACTAAGCGCTGCAAACATATTTGAAAGAGTCAACCCCAAAATAGTATACCCTTCTATGCTCTTGCCAACATTAGTTACCATTTGTGGCGAATCGCCAACAGCACACAACAAGAACCCAACTTCTGTTTTTAAAAACCAGCCAACTAAGGGAAAAAGTATAACGCATAAAAATATGAGTACAAGTAACGACTGGTAGGGGACTAAGAATGGTGGCATTAAAACAAACGGCATAGAAGAAAAAATAGTTCTTTGACCGCCAAAAGTCATATTTGAACCTGCTATTGAAATAATTATAGAAAATAATCCGGTGGTCACCACAATACCACTAATTAAATTGTTTAATTTTAATTTGGTGTTAAGTAGTCCAGTAGCAACGCCAGATAATCCACCGATAATAGCTGCACCAACCAATCCAAGCCATGGATTAATACTCAAGCCCATTAACAAAGCCATTACGGCACCACCTAATCCAAAAGCTCCTTCGATTGCCAAATTATCAAAATTAATAAGGCGTGAAGATAAGTAAACACCGACAACAACAAAAGAAAATAGTAAGCCCCGCTCAACAATACCCTGTACTATTTGCACCAATTCAATCATTTTTTACCTCTATTTCAATTCCCATACAATATTTTTAATTATCTAGCCCCCAGACCCTCTCGAAAAAACTCGTATTACGAAACAAATACTATATGTTTTTTAAGTTCTGCTGGAACAGTAAGCCCTAACGAAGTTAATGTTGCTTGGTTAATAAATACCTGTTCGCTTGTTGCCTGTTCAATAGGTAGGCTATACGGTTTCTTACCATCTACCAATACTGCATACGCAATTTGCGCTGCTCGTTTACCACTAGCCCTATAGTCAACTCCTCGAGCTGCAAGTGCACCAAACTTCACCAACATGTTATCACTGACAATTAATGGCTTTTTATGTTTTAATGCTATCGCTGCAATAGCGGTAATTGTCGATGCCACGGTATTATCCGTGGGGGCAAGAATAACATCAGATTTCCTACAAGCTAGTTCGATTGTAGGATGCAAATCAGCCTCACTGCCAATTGCAAAATCAGTTGCCGTTAAACCACGTGCTATAAGTTCTTGTCGCATCTTGGCAACAAGCGCAATTGAGTTTGCTTCTCCTGCTGTGTAAATAAGTCCAACATTTCGCGCATTAGGCACTAGCTGAATGAGCATTTCTATTTCAGATTTTACATCGATCATATCTTTTATGCCACATACATTAGTCATTGACCAATTTTGCTTAAGATGAATAAGTCCCAAAGCTGATGGATCAGTTACTGCAGAAATAACGATAGGTTTTTCTTTTTCAACTGCACTCATAGCTTGTGCTGCAGGGGTAGCAATAACAAAAAATAGATTCATATTTCTGTCAGCGTGAAATTGCTGAGCCATGCCATGGGCTTGAGAGATAGATCCCTGAGCATTTTGAACCACACATGCTACCACATTACCCATTTTATTTTTTAGCTCTTCCACAAATCCTTCACGAACCGCATCAAGCGCTGGGTGCGAAGCGGTTTGCAATATACCAATCGTATATGCTGCGTTACTTGATGGCTGCTTAATACGCTTTAAAATAACAAAACTAGCACCAATTGTTATGGCGATTACGGTAATTAATATTATTTTTTTCATAGATTCCCTATATTTTTGGTTTAAGACTATTTAGTTACCCCACTTATTGCGGGGACCCCGAGTTAACGTATCTTATCTATATTATAAAAGAAGAGTGAGCTTTCGATTATTGAAAGCTCACTCTTCTTTTATAATAACTAATATACTTTTACTAACAAACCTACGCTTTTACTTCCGGTTTATGCGCAACTGACTTATTGTTATCAGCAGCTGTTGCAACCTTTTTTACTGGTGCCTTTACATTAGCAGCAAGTTTAGTTGTTGATTCTGGATTTTTAGCTTTTGCCAATTTTACCTGATAATCAACATTCATTTCTTTTATTACTTCATCTGTAATATTTAACTCTTCTTTAACATACAATACTCGACCAGAAACCGTATCAACTACCGCATCATAATCATTTTTCTTTGCAATCTTCTGAACTGCTGCTTCCATATCTCGAGACAGCTCTTCAGTAGATGTATGCATAGCAAGTTTCATTTCATATTCGCTCTCTTGCAGCTTAGTAGAATAATCAACTTTCAACTTTCTTAATTCCTTCTCAGCTTTTTCTCTTGCAGCAAGACTTAAAGTAGATGCTTTTGCCTGAAATTCTGCTTCCGCTTTAGCTATTTTATCTTTATCTTCCTCTATGCCTTTGGCAAGTTGAAAATTGGTTTTTTGTAGATTTTTACCACACTCTTCACCATGCTCACATTTACGCATCGTACTATATGATTCAAAATATGCAGTCTTTTTTTTAGCTTTATCAACAACTACTGGAGTAGCTACCGATGTTTTTTCAACCGCTTTTACTTCTGTAGAAATTTTAGAATCAGCTGCACATAAAGACAAAGACCCCATCCCAACAACAACTAATAACACATATTTTGACGTTAATTTCATACAAACTCCTATTAGCTATAATACTCAAACACAAGACACACTATTTTTTAGACATAAAAATACTCTAACTCTTTTATAGATTTAGTCAATATCTTATGCCCTACAACATCGCCATCTGTCGATGGGGCCCCAAAAAATTATCGCGTCCTATCTATACCCTTTTTTGCATAACAATAGACGCAATAGCCGTCGTTTCTGTGTGCGTTAAAGAAAGTAAAATATCAATATTTTCGATTAATTCGGGAACTGTTTTATCTCCAATTATCTTATCCCATGCGATCTGAAAATAGGGAACACCCTGCGGGGTTCGCATTACTTCTACACATCTACAAAAACGTAAAAATGGAATATTATTATTAAACCCAGCTTGACTGCACGCTTTAAACAAGGCTTCGCGCGCCGCAAAACGGACGGCAAATCTCTCTGCACTTTTACTGCTCACCGAAAGACAATACGCTATCTCTTGTTCAGAGAAAATACGTAAAAGACGAGCTTGGGGAAAAAGATGCCATTGGGCAAAGCGTTTAATTTCTACGGCGTCTAGCCCAATAGCATATAACATAAACTTAATACTCTCTTAGCCATTATTAGGTTGTTCATAGGTATTATTGCGCTGCTTATAAATAACAACAAAAGTTAAAATACTCAAAAGAGCTGCAAAAAAACACCAGACAGATATCAACAAATAATAATAAAAACAATAAGTAACCAAAAAAGCAAAACTAAACAATACACCAATAAAACGTATCATTGACTCTCGAGAAAGTAAAAGTGGAACTATGGTAAGAAGAAAATACAGAATTGATGGCAATTTAAGTAATGTCAGCTTTGATGGCAATTTATACAAAATATGACAATCAAAAACTTGCACAACTAAATTATACCGAAATAAATTTACGATAAAATAACATGAAACCAAAAAACCAATAATAATCATAATCTTATAGAGCAACAATCGCTTGCGAATATAATCATGAGAATTATCTTTAAATTCCATCATAGATTCAAGACAATAAATCGATAACGGAACCCACGTAGGCCATATAATAAAAGCAAAAAAGAGGAAAAAATAGGCTGCTATAATTCGCAACCAGGCAAACGTATCATAACCAAATGAAAGCCAAACAATCCCTTCGGCTGCTTGTTGTACTGCAAAAAGCAACGGGATAGAAGCCAACATCATCTGTCTTCTATCTATCACTTGCGAATACGTTGCTACACCCGCCATAGTCAATAATCCAGAAGCTAAAAAACTTGCTGTTGCAGAAAAACACATACACACACTCCTTTTTTTATTTTTTATTTTTTCTCTTACCCTTGCTGTTCAATATGCTGATCTAAAGATCTATACAAAATCGCTTCACGAATATGAGAAGCTTCAATGATTGCTGATCCTTCCAAATCTGCTATAGTCCGAGCAACTTTTAACACTTTATGATAGCCTCGCATACTTAATCGTAAAGTATCAAAAACTTTTTTTAAAATACCTTCAGCCGCGTCTGAGAGTATACAGTATTGCTGAATCTCATCCGATGTCATTTGACTATTGAATTTTCTATCTGAACCAAAACGCTGCATCTGCACATCTAACGCACGATTAACCAATACAGACATATCAGCAGAAGACATTGGCATTTCTTGCCCGCTTTTAATTTCATCATATGCAATAGATTGCACACTAATCTGCAAATCGATACGATCAAGTAAGGGACCAGATAACTTTGATAAATAACGATTAACTTGTTCTGTTGAGCATTGACATACTCGCTTTTTATCACCAAAAAAACCGCACGGACATGGATTTAAAGCGGCAACTAACAAAAAGGAAGCGGGAAAAGTAATTGATTGATGCACTCGCGCAATATGAACTGAGCCGCTTTCAAGAGGTTGCCGTAGTGATTCTAACGTATCTCTTTTAAATTCGGTTAACTCATCCAAAAAAAGAATACCATGGTGAGACAAACTAATTTCACCTGGTTGTGGGTATGAACCTCCTCCAATAAGACCAGCCTGTGAAATAGTATGGTGTGGAGCACGAAATGGTCGCTGAGAGACCAGTGGCTTTCCATCAAGTTTGCCACAGACCGAATAGAGCTTTGTTGTCTCCAGGACTTCTTGAAACGTCATTTTTGGCATAATAGTTGGCAATCGTTTAGCAAGCATCGTTTTTCCAGAACCAGGCGATCCTATAAATAAAATATTATGACGACCAGCTGCAGTAATCTGCAATGCACGCTTTGCCTGATACTGACCTTTTACATGAGAAAAATCTTCCACAAAAGAATGCTCGTTCTTCATTAATGCTTCAAACGCCCCCCGAGTTGGCTCAATAGGCATTTCACCGCGAATATAAGAAACTAATTCAGCCAAATGCCCAACACCGATAACTTCTAACCCCTCTATTAATGCTACTTCTGGCGCATTATCTTTCGGTAAAATAATTCGTTTAATACCATTGCCTAATGCGTCATAAGCTAAAGCTAATGCTCCTTTTACAAAACAGATGTTCCCGTTTAATGAAAGCTCGCCTAAAAAAAGTGTCTCTTTTTGCATCTGTTGATCGATCTCTAAAAGCCCCATAGAAATGAGAATACCAATAGCGATCGGCAGATCGAAAAGAGTTCCCTCTTTTTTCAAATCTGCAGGCGCTAAATTAACCGTTATTTTTTTATTGGGCAATCGAAAGCCCGCATTTTTAAGTGCACTTAAAATACGCTTACTGCTTTCACGAATAGCGGTATCGGGAAGCCCCACGATATAAAAATTTACCATGCCAAACGTGGCATCTACTTCAACTTGGACGATACACGCATTCACCCCGATGGTGGTTGCTGAAAGGATATGAGCGTACATATAAAAAAACCCCCATTTTCATACACTGTTTACTATGTTTTACTTGCTCATATTGCTACTTCTACTTTTTCAGCTATTTTTTATACCTACCAGCAGCAACAGAACCTAATACACCTCCGACTAAAGCACCTTGACCCATCGGACAAACAACATCAGAATAAACTCGAGTCAAAATAGAAACAGATTGCCTATTTTTTAAATCTTCTAATTTATCGTAAGCTTGTTCCTGTTGCTCCCCAAGCAGCGCAACAAATTTAATATCATCCGAAAGGCTGTCATTAAATTCTTTCATATGACGCTCAACTTCTGCTTCTATTTTTTGTTTTATTTTCTGTTTTTTTTGTTGCACCCAATTGTTTTTTTCCCTGCTCTCTAAAAATCTTAAGTCTTCTTGTAGCTTTTCAATATAATTTTTTTCTAATTGTTCTACTGTATTTCTTACTATTCCTTTTTTATAAACTTCCATAGCTCGCTCTTTAGCATCTCTTTCTAGACTTGCTTGTGCTTGTTCTTTTTTTTGTTTTATTTTTTGTCCTAATTCTTGTTCTAATTCTTGCTTTAACTCCTGTTTTAACTCCTGTAATAATTTTCTTTCTGCTGCTTCACTGGCATCTATAACTCTTTTTTCTCCCTCTTTTGTTTTTTCATGAAGACTAACTTGATGGTTACCTTTTTGATCCCTTTTTTCTTTTAAATCTTGCTCCGCCTTTACTAATTGCTCTTTTTTTATATTTTCCAAGGCCCTATCAGCCTTCTTTCCCAAAGATCTCAATCCAAACAACCCTAGCCCACCTAGCAGAGTACCCCCAGCGACCAGGACATTTTTATTCAAAGCACCTTGTTCTTGGTCCGGTTGTTGATCTTGATAACGATAAGCTAAATAGCCACCAACCCCAAATCCCAATCCTCTAAAAAAATTGGCACGATTAAAAATAGATCTAATCTGCTTCTGCCCCTTACTTTGATTATTGGCAGAAAACAGTGCTATATAAAAAAAACCAAAAAACAGTGCAAACAAAGCTTTAAATCTCACAAAACCCCCGCCTATACGACAATACCCGCATACAATAATAATTAAAATCACCCTAAACTATAGTTTAACCTATAATTAAAAGCATGTAAAAAAATAAAATTTTGCAAATTATAAAATAATTAAAGTATTATTTAAATATAAAGCGAGATCTCTTCAAACATAAAGGGAGTTTTATGAATGCTAAAACTATAAATTTCAAAACTATGTTAGTTCTGTTTTTATGCTTATTTACTTCAGTTTCTTATTGCGCTTCTACATCTAGACAGGCTGGTTGGCGAGTATTGGGCTTAATTGGATTTGGGGCAGGATTAGGACAGGCAGTTCGATTTGGATTAGATGAGTTAGAAAAAGAAAAAGCAGCTCAAAAAGAAATAGAGATTAAACAGTTGCAAAAAGCGCAAGATGAGAGAAAAGAAAAGAGATATAAGCTATTTAGGGGGCCTCAGGTACCGCCCCGCTAGAGATTTCCATTTTTAACGATGCGCCAAGTCAATGTATTTTTTACTAAAAACTACAATTTTATTCCTGGGTAGGGTATAATAAAAATATCTTCTATTTAATAGATACAGAAAGGGATAAGTGTGAATAATACAATATTAAATCGAATAATAGTTGATTCTGCCATAATGACAGGTAAACCGATTATCAAGGGAACACGGTTGACGGTACAACATATTTTAGGTCTGCTAGCTCAAGGTATGACGACAGAAGATATCATCCAAGAGTATAAAAACATAAAACAAGAAGATATACTTGCCTGTCTTATGTTTGCACAACAAACAGTAGATAGTACGTTTTTTGCCCCTCTGGCATCATAAACCAGCTTTTATACAATAATTTTATTGTCGCTACCGAACAAACAATACGCCTGATACAGCTATAGAGCAATTAAAGTACTCAAAATTAGTAGATCGACTATTTGATAATCACCTGATAATCAAAGAAGGAGTTTTATGAACACTAAAACTATACATTCCAAAGCTATGTTATCTCTATTTTTATGCTTATCTAATTCTATTTCTTATTGCCCTTCTATACCTGCACCTACGCTAAAATTACAAATTTGTTCACGAACATTAGCCTTACTTGGAATAGGAGCAGGATCTGGAGTATTGGGGAATAAAACAGTCGAATTCGGATTTGCAGAATTCGCAAAACAAAAAGAAACTGAAAAAGAGAGAGCACGAATAGAAGCTTTTATAAAAAAAGAAAAAAAAGAGAAAAAAAAGCGAGAAGAAACTCATACCTATTAGCTTAAAGTGCAGAAATGGAAAGAGAGAAATCCCCGCGTAGATAGCCAGAGTAAAAATTAATAGTCGTTTGACAATCACTTGATAATCAAAAGCATGTCATAAAAAAATAGTAGTTTTTTTAAATAATCGTAAACTAATGCATAATACGAGATATCGATTATAATATAAAAAAATATTATCTATATCTTAAAAAATAACGTTATTAAAAGCATTATTGTCTAAGAATATTATTTAAAAAAAAAGGCTGTTTTATGATTCGTTTACACTCTATATATCGCCCACACACACTACATAAACTCATACTCGCTATTTTTCTCTGTTCTTTAACCCCAACTCCTGCGTATGCCCGTGTTATAATTCCTAGAGACCAAACAGATAAAGCTAAAGATCAGGCAAATAAAAGTAGTTCCCCTGCGCAGACAATGTATACCCCTACACAGACAAATTCTAAGCAAGCAACGTTATCAAAAACTCATACAAATAGAGAGTCTGACGCAAAAACAAGCTTGCCGTTTCCCATACAAGCAATTGCAACAGATAAATCAAATATATATATGGGAGCATCTATACCTGGCACTCAAGAATTCGCCGTGTCAGCTCTTGCAGGAAACCAGAAAGAAATTTATGGAATCACGCCGAAAACCATCCGACTCAATAATATCAAAGATCAACCCAATCCTCTTTTTGATGCAGCCATAGAACATCTTAGCCTTATTAAAAAAGAGACAATGTTAAGCTCAACTGAGCATCTTGCTGCAATCACCAAAAAAAATCCAGATACTATCTACGTTTTTGAAAATAATATTCATGATCTACGCTCTCTTTCAGCCATTCCTGATGCAACTGGTGCTGCTACCTCAAAAATAGTAGCTCTTACCACAGGAAATCAAGGCACCATATTTATGGCAACAAAGCCCCATGAAATTTCCAGTCAATTTGGTGATACAGGAAGCGGTATTGCCGTAGCCGTTTTTCAACAAGGTGCTCCGACCACCTTCTGTCTAATAAATATGGCACTAAATACACCTAACCAAATAGCACACTATAAAACAATACCTGATATAACAGATACTAATATAGCAGATACGCTTAACCAAGTAACACCAGATACAATAATACCTGATATAACGGCATCCAACATACCCGATACAAATATAACAGAGACACTTATAACAGAAACTCTTGGCCAAATAACGCCAGACATAACAGATATAAATAAAACAAAAATACGTAATAAAAAAAAAGTTACCAAAAAAAGACCCAACAGAGTAGTAAAAAAAACTTTTGATTCTAAAGCTGCTCCTCTTAACAAAAATACATCGGCACTAAAAATAGGAAGCGGTGACATAGCTGCAATTATTGGTGATACCGCAGTTCTTCATTGGGATAAAACATTACAACGATTATTTATCGGTCTCAATATCGTCACCGGCAATACCGGCGGCCGCTCACTTATTGTTGGTCGCTTTAAAGAAGGTAAACTTGTTTTTGAACCCATTGCTCCTGAAACCTTATTCGATGCGAGCAATACACACATTGTTGGAACTACTGATAGCAATGCTTCACTTTCTATTCATCAACTTGCATCTATGACAACATCAACGCACATGCATTATCTCATTGTGCGGGGCGGTAATGGCAACAGCAAAGAAACCGCTAACAGTATCTACGCACTAGGTCTTATTAATAATCACCAATCGCCAGAATTTATTGGTACTATTGCCGCCAAAAATGCACCTATTAGTTATGTTAAATCTCATAATAGTTTTCAGCAACACCATCGCGCAAAAAACTCTGAACAGATGACGCATTCTACTGATCCTGCTGCTGCTATTGGCCAGGGGCCATTAAATAGCAATTGGGGAACAATTACCAATATGATAGTAAACAAAGATTGCGTATATGCAATTGTACATAATGAAACAGACAATGCTGGTATATTTCAGTCTCAAGCGCTATTTGATCATACCGGCACTATTAAACGCTGGACAGAATGGCAACGATATGCGGGAGTATACAATGATCTTTTGCTCATGCTCATCGATACTAATACAGGTGTTCTTACTGCAATAACAAGCCCCTTATCAGCCATAACCGATAATAATAATAGTAATCACCCTAGAGAAACAAATATCACCCGTACAGAATGGTCACGCGGCGACGAAAAACTATCTGCACCTCTTTTTGCATCAATTGGACCTGTATCATGCATGAAAGACTTCTGTCCATCAACACCGGGTCTTTCTTCTATTTCAGTTATTGCAACGGCCTACAATGATCAGATAACGCTAGCCCAAACAGGAACTATGGATGAAAGTGGACTCATAACACCAACGACAGGCAACAATATTGCCCTCAAACAATTCAAAGGTGGCGCCCTTTCTCACATCAGCCCTCTAACTGATATTACCCTAGCCTATTGCCCAGATCGCAATCAGGGCTTTATATGTTGCGCGGGCAGCAGAGGAGTTGCGATTCTTACTGATGAGACCGGTAATGGTTATAATAAAATAAGCGCAGGACTTGAAGAACTTAATGATACTGCTCACGATATGAGCAATAAACTAACGTTTAAAATCCTAGGTGATTACCAGTGGGTTAAACGTGTTGTTGCCGATGGGAACTATCTCTACATTCTCACCGATACAACACTTGATAGAATAGAATTAACCCGTGAAAATACTCGCTCAAAAACAGACACGAATATGCGCTTTACTCCGGTAAGACTTGCAGATATAAAACAACAAACCTTCAATCAGCTCTTTTTTAAGGACATAGTAATATCAGGAAAACTAGGACTTCTTGCAACAAGTAACGGCCTATTCCGCGTTGGTGATGGCATGAACATAGCAACGGCATCTAACCCAGAAAGCCTCGGTTGGGCCCGCATTGCCACACCGGATAATATAAGTCGTCAAATCACTCATCTGTATGCAACGAGTGGCACTGCAAGAAAACAAGACTGTGCTCAAAAAAACAGTGATGGACATCTCTATGTGTTAAGTGCGAATCGAGGACTCAACAAAGGACAACTTTACCGTTTTTCTTTAGAATCGGTAACGGATACTAATATTACTTCTACAACAGTTCAACCATTTTTGTCTGATTTTTTCTATGCAACAAAAACCTTAATACCAATTCCTTCTTTTTGGGTAAATCTTCAAAACTTTTGCGATCTTTTTATTACCGACGGAACTCTCTCTTTTTTTGCTCGGGGACAGGAAAATAAAGCAGTCTCTTATCTCAAAATACTCAATAGCCCGCTTGCTGTTGGCGGGAATATCAGTAAAGGTAATGATATTCCATCAATGGTACGTAACAGTGCTGCTGGTACATGGCTTATAGGAAATGAGACCGGCATATATACTCTTGAATAAAAAATTCTTACAATAAAAAAACATACTACAAATAAATATATTACCGATTTTAGTAAATAGCAGTTAAAAAACTCAGTAATCATAATAATAAATCACAAGCAAACGAAACCCATAAACCATGAACAAATATACAAAACTAGCAATATTTATTGTCCCCTTTATATCCCTTATCCCAAGCAATCTGTTGGGCGATGCAATGCACAATCTACAGCCCTACTCCTCTTTAATCAGACCTCCTTACGGACGACATCTTGATTACCACCTCAACCTATTTATGGAAGGTGGCATTGGCTCTAAAAGTTTTGATGCTTGTGGTTCCGTATCGGGACCATTGCAAATATGGCAACCAGATCAAAGTAGTTTGCCTATGCTTGAAGGATTTGATCCTGACAGCAAAATAAGTTTATTAAGAGAACAGATCGACGCTAATGATGATGGCACCCGAGGACATCTTGCTTTTTGTGGCAACATTGATATCAACTATGCTACAGCTCTAAGCACTCGTTTTTTCTTTTTAAACGATTGGTTTGTCAGTATTCACTTACCAGCCTATCATCAAGAATTAAGAAATGTTGCTTTTGTTGATAAAACAGAAAATAAAAATAATGCCGACTATCTAACAAAAACTTTGTTAACGAACAATTTTGCGGCAAATATGCTTGAACTAGGCTGTCTTGATATACACGGCTGGAAAAGAACAGGAATTGGTGATCTAACGGTACTATTAAATTGGTATCATAATTTTCCCCAACCTAAAGACGTCCTTAAAATGGTAACCTTGAACACTCGATTTGGATTAAGTTTACCCACCGGTAAACGAGCAGACATCAACAAACTTTTTGCTCTTCCTTTTGGCAATGATGGTGCTTGTGCGATACCATTTGGCCTCGGACTTGATTTAACGTTGGGAAACTATTTTCAGGCCGGTATAGATGTTCAATTAACACATATATTTGGGCATAGCAGAGACTATCGCATAAAAACAGCATTAAATCAGACAGAATTAATCTTATTACAAAAAGCACGCGCTTATAAAGATTACGGTCTCACCCAACAATTTAATCTTTATGCTAAAATGAATAATTTCTTCAAGGGACTTTCTGTGTTAACAGGATACCAATACTTAAAACATGGACAAGACTACTTAGCATTATGCAACAATAAATTTTCTAATACTATCGTCAACACCGCTGAAAGTTTACAAGAATCAACGGCGCATCATATTTTTATTAATACGAGTTATGATTTTGCAGTGCATACATGGGATAGAACACGCGTGCAGCCATATATTTCTCTCTACGCCAAAATTCCATTTAATGGTAAACGATTTACGGGAAGTAATATGTTAGGGTGCGTTATCGCTTTTGATTTTTAAATAACGTGAGCTCGATCTAATAACTTAGCTTTCTACAATATTTTTTGTATAGCGGGCTTAATGGGCCCCGCAGGACCCACCCAATTATATCCCACCTGCCCGGCGGGGACCCCACAATTTTCCCGGATGGGAGGTTGAGGGGGCGAATTTAGGGGCACCCGTGACAGTAGAGCGGGGTAAAATTTACAGCATTTTTAAGTCGAGCTCACGTTAAATAATACATATAAAACAGATATTAATACTTAGGTCTGTTAAACCCAAAAGTAAAAAATTTACCCCCTACATCGACTTTTTCTTTACCACCCGCCCAAACTCTTCCTGCGGCACCTAACCCTGCACCAACTACAAATGCACCAGCAACAGGTTCAACAATATCATAGACCTGTTTGGCAATAGGATGTGTACAGAGCATATCTGCCTCTACAATTTTTAATTCCCTGCTTGCTTTATCTACAATCCCTATCTTCAATATAAGATTTGTCCGAATAAAATCTTGTGTTATTTTTGTTGCTTGCTCTGGTGATAGCAGTTGACCCAACTTGATTTTTTCTTCTTCAAGTAAGTGATCCAAATAAAATAATTCATGCCTATCAGATATCTTGTTATCTGTTAGGCTCTGCCCTTTAACATCATTTTCTATACGATCTTGTGTGTCTTTATCTAATTCAAACCAAATTTTATCTGCTTTTTTATTTCGTTGCCCAGTATGGTCTTTTTTTTGTATTTTTTGTGCTATTTCTTCTTTTGCATCTTCAATGTGTTCATTTTCTAAATCTTTAAATATCGAAGAAACACCAAATTGTTCATAACTTGCTTCAGTATTTTTGAATTCCGCTCGAGCATCCCGCAATGGCTTCATCTTCCACCAACTCCAAAAACTAAGCCCACCCACTGCAGCGGCAGTACCAGAAACTACAATCGTTGTGTTTGTCTGCGACTCTCCTTGCTGATAAGATCGCACAGCTCCCATAGCTGTATAGCCAAAACTCAGGCCGAAAAGTCCTGCTATGCCTTTTTTAACAGACTGCCAAGGCGATGCGGGCTTTGTTGCCGGCGCACCTGCAACAAAAAACGATGTCGCAGAAATAAAGCATAAAAATAGCGCCAACATTGTTTTAAAATTCATGAAAATCCTTCGATATATAATAAACATGCACAAAATATACTCTATATACTTTTAATATTATTGAATCTTGCTGCAATTTGAAGAAGATGGTTGATTCTCTCTAGATGCAATTTTCACCGATCCTGCACCCACCAAAACTCCATATGCAACTGTGCTTGAAAAATCGTGGGCCATTCGCCAAGCACGAGAAGAAGAACTCTGTGGTAATTCAAACTTCGCAACTTCCCCTCGATAAAAACCAAATAAGTCTGATTCCAAATCATCATAATATCTACCTATGCTCTCAATGTGTGCTCTGCCACTCACACAAAGAGCTCTGGCTTTCCTAACTAATAGTTGGTCCATACGCCATCCTTCATTCTTTAATTCAAGTTCAAATTCCTGTAATTCTGCTTTTGCTTTTTCTAATTTTTTTTCATTCGCCAATATTGGTTTTATTTTTAGTAAACTCACTGCATACGTACAACACACGGCTACACTACCCAATCTACATGCATTTTGCACCAAAGACGCTCGGCCCTCTTGCCCGTAATCATAGACCGCCCCTCCGCCTAACATTCCCCCTACCCCTGCAGCCAAAGAATTTTTAAAAATAGACCAACAACGATCGCGAAAAGATGAAACTGGAGTTTTTTCTGGTGCAGATGCAGCCCACAACGATGCCATAGAAAAAAAACATAAAAATAATATAAATATAGATTTAGAATTCATCGACAACCTCTATATACAATAAAAAAATAGCATAAAATACAGCATTCACCAAAACAAATGCTCACCAAACAACGAATTCTTTTTTTTATAGCACAACAGCCATTCAAGAAAAACTCACTGTTCTTAAAAAATTATTTAGCAATCGAAGGTCCAAAGCTACGAACACGATCGTCTTCAGTTAATCTTACTTTTGCTCCAAACCCCCCAATGCAAGTACCCGCTATAAATGAATTAAAAAAAAGAGAGACATTTTTCTGAGGTGAACTTTTTTGTTCAATTTCGGCTACTGCTGCTTCTGCTATCTTTTTTTGCGAATTAATTATATCACTAAACAAGTATGTCTCAAGAACTGTAAAATTATTATCTTTTTGCATTTCTTGAATTACTTTCATCTGATCTTCAGTGATCACCAACTCACCCTTTTTTTTAGCTTCAAATACTCTTCTCATCCTATATTGGCGAGATGCATCGCGATCATCCTCTTCCTGCTCTGCGGCTTGCCGTTTCCCTTCTGCAGAAATATCCGCTAATTGTGCAACTTTTGCCTGTGCCGCTTTTAAATCTCTTTGGGCCTGTAGAACTGCAGGGGTCTGAGACCAACAATAATTCGCCAATGCGCCAAAAACACTCAAACCACTACACATCGCCCAAATATTTCTGTGCAAAGGTATGCCTAAAGCCTGGTCTCGAACAGCTGCATAACTTGATCCTGCTCCGGCCACAAATCCAAAACTCTTGATTGCATTAGTGCGACTAAATATTGACTTAAAACGACCGAACTCTGTTGGCGCGCTGTCTACTTCTTCCCTTCCTGAATTTGGCGCACTACCAAACAATGCTATAGAAAAAAAACATAAAAACAATATAAACACCGACTTATAATTCATAATGGAACACCACCCCCAAATATATTTTCTAGCAAGCCACCTCTCAACCTCACTTGAGACGCACACAGACCTGCAGCTACACCTATGCCAACCCCTGTTGAAACTGACGACAAAACAGGATAACCCTTTTGCCAACCAGATACACTTTTCGTAGTTTCTTCCACTTTAGTGTTTTTATTTTTAGCTTGATTACAGAAACGTACTAAATCTTCTTCTAAAAACGGCTCAGATCTTTTATATTTTTGGTTTACTAGAGACAATTCAAGTTTAGTTTTTTTTAATTCTGCTTGCGTCTTTAGCCATGGTATCATTTTATCTCTGATACCATATATACCAAATATACCAAACACCGCCAAGCTACCGGCTCTGCATCCTGTCTTTATCCAGGGCCATTGCCCCCCCTCTCCTTGCACATCATAAGTAGCTCCCACGCCTAACATTGCACCTGCCGTTACGCCTGCAACTTTTTTAATGCCAGACCAACAGCGATGACTGAACGATCTGCTGCTTTGCTTGGTAGCGCAAAACGGTATCGCAGGAATAAAACATAAAAACAAAGCTAAAGTAAATTTTAAATGCATACAAATCTTTCGCATAAATAAAAATCATAAGTAAAAATTACGCACTATATTCTTACTTCCCCCAATTGAACCCAAAAGTACGCTCTGAGTTTCCTATATTAACTGTTGCCCCTGCAGCCCTTGCTCCTGCACCTAACCCTGCTCCAACTGCAAATGCACCCGTAACAGGTTCAAAAATACCATAAACTAGTTCAGCAATAAGTGGTTTATTTACTTGTACAATTTTCAATTTTTTACCTGCTGCGTTTTCAGCTTGCTCTTTATCTAATAACACCGTTTCCAATATAACTCCTGTTCTAATAAATTCTTCCTTTGCCTCCTTCTTCAAGTCCTCGGACGAGCATAATGGCGATTGCAATAATATATCCAAAATACGCTTCAATTTTGCTAATCTACTTGAACCAGAGACACCATTATAACAACTATAACAACCGGAAAAATTGTCAGAATACGTTTTAATTTTTTCTTCTATAGACGCTTGTTCTTGCCGATTTAGTTTTTTAAAAATCGCTTTTGCTTTTTCATTCCGTTTTTCATTCCAAGCCAGTATTGCTTGATATTCCGCTTCAGGACTTTGACTTTGTCTGGCTTTTTCTGGAAACTTCTCCCAAAACCTACTATCAGTTGCGATATTGCGCATTTCTTGCTCTTGTTGGCGCTCTTTATCAGACGTAAAATTTAAAAGGTCTTTTGTTTTTTGAAGCTCTTTTTCAGCTTTTGCGAATTTCGCTTCAGCGTTCCATAATCGCCTCATCCAAGCCCAACTCCAAAGATCAAGCCCACCAACCACTATGGTAGCAGTACCCGCTGCAATCGTTGTGTTTGATGGGGACTCTCCTTGCTGATAAGATCGCACAGCTCCCATAGCTGAGTAGCCAAACCCTATACCCAACAAACCTCCTAGCCCACCAGCAAACCGTCTTTGCCAAGAAGCTGCAGGTTTTTTCTCCTGTTCTCTTGCAACACAAAACAATATTGTAGGAAAAACGCATAAAAACAATAACAATATAGATTTAAAATTCACAACAATTCTCCATATTTAACAAATAGTGCAAACAATAAATAGTACGCATAAAATATATGCAAAAATACTTATAGTATAATTTTAACCCATTTTAAAAAATATATCAAAGGGGTCAAAATAGCAGGAAAAAAGGGGGGCTGGCAGGCCTTTTTACTAATAAAAACGAGCTTTCTGCTTATCATATATCGCTCATAATCTAGGCGATAATCAATTTACTATTCGCATACCCCTCAACTTTATGGTATACTATTTTCTATATTTTATTATGTTTGTTAAGGGCTTAATTCATGTTTTCATTTATCAAAAATACATTTAAAAAGATATATCAACAAGTAACTTCTCAGCTTGCCCTTTTATTTGGGCGACAAACTGTTGATGAAAGCACCCTCAAAGAACTAGAAATACTACTCCTATCGGCAGATACTGGGGCAAAAACCACCACTTCTATCATGACTGAGCTTAGAAAAGAATATACTGCTGGAAATCTTAGAAAAGGGGACGACCTTAAAGAAGCATTAAAAAAACAGCTCAATACTATACTTACCAGTATACCAACACAGATAGATCCTGATTCCCGCGTTTATTTAATGGTAGGCATTAATGGAAGCGGCAAAACAACATTTGCAGGCAAACTAGCATACCATTACCAAAAACAGGGTAAAAAAGTACTCCTTGTTGCTGCTGATACATTTCGAGCAGCTGCTCCCGAGCAATTAACAGAATGGGCTAAAAAAACGGGAGTATCTATTGTTGTTGGCGTACCCAATTGCGATCCTGCCTCGGTTGTTTTTGAAGGCTGCGAGCGCTTTAAAAACGAAAACTTTGATATCTTGATCATAGATACCGCTGGTAGACTCCAGACTAAAATCAATTTAATGAACGAATTAGCAAAAATAAAACGTATTATCAATAAACAGCTTCCAGGCCAAACGAGCAGCATACTACTCACTATTGACTCCATGTTGGGGCAAAATTCTTTCGAGCAAGCCAAATTATTTAAAGAGAGCGCAGACGTTAATGGCATAATTCTTACTAAAATGGATGGAACTGGTAAGGGCGGTATCGTTTTTAGCATTGCAAAAGAACTCGCTATTCCCGTAATATATGTCTCTTTTGGAGAAAAATCTGACCAATATGCCCTCTTTAATGCCAAAAACTATGTTGATGAGCTTTTACACTTTGAGTCTCATTAAATACTTAATCTTTTTTAGTCCACCTGACAACGAGGCCTCTAAAAAAATAAAATAGGTCTCTCAAAACAACTAATCTGAGCCTAAATAAGCTTTTTTAACCCCACCGATTATCATTTTTTTTATTTTATTTTCAATTGCCTCTTAACTTTTTGTACAATAAAGATATAATTAATAGAGAAATAAGTTGAATTTTAAGCAGAAGCTTAACTTTTCATTTTATATTAGAATATCTTCTCAAATCTGCGTTATGAGAGCATATCCTTTATACATATTACATAACAGACGCAGATTAGAGGTATTTTTATGAATCAATTCCAAGATTTTGGCCTTCCGGCCCTTTTAAACGAAGCTCTTGTTACCATGGGGTATACAGAGCCGACTCCTATCCAAGCACAGACTATTCCAGCTGCGATGCTTGGAAAAGACATTTTAGGTTCAGCTCAAACAGGTACGGGTAAAACCGCTGCTTTTATGCTTCCTCTTATTGCCCAACTTTTGAAGGATACTGAAAAAACAGCGCTTATTCTTACGCCAACGCGTGAATTAGCTGCTCAAATATTAGTATTTACTCAAAAATTATTGGGTAGAAAAAGCTTTATCAATACAACCTTGCTTATTGGCGGAGAACCTATGTTCCCTCAATTAAGCGCATTGAGAAGAAATCCTCGTATCATTGTTGGTACACCTGGTCGCGTTAATGACCATCTTTCTCGAGGCACTCTGTCTTTGAAAAAAACAGGCGTTTTTGTTCTTGATGAAGCTGATCGTATGCTTGATATGGGATTTGGTATTCAGATCGAAGCAATTGCGGAACATTTACCTGTTGACCGTCAAACTATGTTGTTTTCAGCAACACTTCCTTCGTCAATCATGAAATTAACACAACAGTATTTAAAAAATCCTGAAAATGTACATATTGAGTCAGCACAAATAACTCCGGCAAACATCCAACAAGACACGCTTAATGTTACTTCGGAAAATAAATTTACTGAGCTATTAAAAGAACTCGACAAGCGTTCAGGTTCAGTTATTATTTTTGTTAAAACAAAACATGGCACAGAAAAGCTTGCTCGTAGCCTTAAAGACGAAGGCCATAGCACTGATTTCTTACATGGTGATTTACGTCAAAACCGTCGTAGCAAAGTAATTAAAGATTTCCGTGATTCTAAAAATCGTATTATGATTGCCACCGATGTTGCTGCTCGTGGCCTTGATATTCCTCACATTGAACACGTAATCAACTATGATCTTCCACAATGCCCAGAAGACTACATTCATCGTATTGGCCGTACCGCACGTGCTGGCGCTAAAGGGTTCTCTCTATGCTTAATTGCACCACAAGATAGACGTCTTTGGGCTGCAATTCAACATATGCTTGATCCTAAAAAGAATCAAAAGCCTATGGGACCTCGTTCTGGTGGCTCTAGCTATGGCAACAGAAGAGGCGGTAGTAGTAGCGGTGGTGGTCGTTCGTCTTATTTCACCGGTCATTCTAGATCTGATTCTAGAGGAGGCGATTCTAGAGGCGGCTTTGGTGGTTCATCTTACAGACAAGATGGCGATAATAAACCATCTGGAGAAAGAAGAGAGTACCGAAGAGATGACCGTCCTGCAAGAGATGATCGTGGTAGCTTTACTCCAAGACCTAGCTTTGATAGATCTTCTAGCGATAGACCTGCTGGAGAAAGAAGAGATGATCGTGGTGGATTTACTCCAAGACCTAGCTTTGATAGATCTTCTAGTGATAGACCTGCTGGAGAAAGAAGAGATGACCGTGGCGGATTTACTCCTAGACCTAGACCAGCATCAAACTTTGATAGATCGTCTAGCGACAGACCTGCTGGGGAAAGAAGAGATGACCGTGGCGGTTTTACTCCTAGACCTAGACCATTTGGTGAAAGAAGAGATGACAGAAAAGACGATAGCAGAGATAATGGCTTCAGATCATCGCCTAGATCATCGTCTGATAGACCAAAAACCGATAGAGGCGGAAATGGTTTCTTTGATCGTGATAAAAAACCTTATCGCGGCAACCGAGACTAATTTTTTTAGTAAAATAAATACTTAGTATATAAAAAGACCCGACATAAAAACTCGGGTCTTTTTGTTATAGTTTTTTCAAAAAAGTTGTAAATATAATCCAAAAACTAGATAATTACTTAATCAAGTATAAACTTTTTTACTGAAAGATTTTCTCCCATGCTTCGAAAAAAATTATCAAAAACAGTTGCTATACCATTTTTTTTAATAATTATGGGCAGTTTTACTTTGATACATATAAAAACACACGGCTTTGAACTAGCTATTCGTGATAAAACCAAAATATCTTTTTGGAATTCGAGAAAACAGGGCACCAATATCTTCAATCAAAATATATCAATAGAAGACATTCAAGCAGCAAAAAATTATGGTTTTGGCTTTATTAGACTGGTTCCCGATAAGTTTTTAACAGAAAAACGAGATTTTTTAATTGGTGATGCTGACAATTATAACGGACTTGTAGACGCCGATCTTACAAAATTAAAAGAGATTCTCGATATATGCACTCAAATAGATATACCTGTTGTTCTGAGCATGCTCAGTCTTCCCGGATCGCGCTGGAAGCAAAATAATAACGATAAAGACGACTTACGCATCTGGAGTAACGAGACTAACTTAAACAATAAAATGTTTCAAAAACAGGCCGCTACTTTTTGGAAAGATTTAGCTACAGAATTACAATATTATTCTATCGTTATTGGCTATAATATTTTAAACGAACCACATCCAGAAAAAGCATGCCTGCCAACAAATTCTATTCAGCACCAGCTTTTTGAATTTTATCAATTAAGTATAAATGCTATACGATCTGTTGATAAACAAACTCCCATTATTTTAGATTCAACTGCTCACGCAGATCCTCAAGCATTTAACTATTTGAGCGCCCACACTGACCCACTTATTATATACTCTTTTCATATGTATGAACCATTTGCATATACTAATCTAAAAATCAATAACGGCCAATATTCTTATCCTGGCATGATAGAAGACACTTATTGGGATAAAGACACTTTAATAAAGTACATGAAAGCAATTATTGATTTTCAAAAACGTAACAATATTGAAAGCAATCGCATTTTAGTTGGAGAATTTGGGGGGAATCGCAAAACAGAGGGATTGGAAGTTTATTTTAAAGACCTTATTTCGATTTTCAAACAACACAATTGGCACTATGCATTTTATGCATTCAGAGAAGATACTTGGGATGGCATGGATTATGAATTAGGTGCTGATAAAATACCATGGAATTCACCGACTCCAATATCATTACTAAAAAATGCTAGCTATCCTACATTCCAGGCATTGTTACCATAGCAACCACTAAATACTTGCCGCAGACGGCAATGCCATAGCAAAAAATAGGACCATTATGGCCTTCAGTTCTCAACTGTGCTGCGTAATTAAATTCTGCTATCTGCGCTAAAGCTTCCTGTGCTTTTGCCAACAGAGTCTCTTTATCGTTTTCTGTTGCTCTTTTAAATTCAATCAAAATACCAGGATCTTGCGGTTGCTTAGGTTTAAGCATAATATCATAGCGACCGTCGCCGGATTCACGGTTAGACTGGATTAAATAGCGATTTGAAAGTCCTGCAAGTAAGCCTAACACAAACATGTGAGTAGAACGCTCTAAGCCACTTTTAGCCATATCATGAGACGAACAAGAGTCTGTAATAAATCCCTGCAAACATTGTTCAACCGTTTTTCTGTCTCCTGCAATAAAAGCCTCCATAAGCTCTTTTAGCCTATTGAAAGATATTGTGGCTTGTAATGTTTGATAAATAAGCTCTTGATAAAGTTTTGCTATTTCTGTGTTCGGAATAGCCAACGTATAATAATAGTCTTCGTCAATAATAGTATGTGATATTGCAGTAAGATAGCCAGTAGACAAAAGCAAACTCCATGGCTCAGGATTGCTACCATTAAGATCAGAAAGCGTAATATTAATATCTATTTTTTTATCTTTAAGAGTATGGTTTTGCAATAAAAATTCTATCTCTTTTTTTGTTTCTTTGTTTGCGTTATTTGTTATAATACTTCTCACCAGTTCATTGCCACTCGTATTAGCCCAATAAGTATCAAATTTTCCTCTTTTTTGAATACACTTAAGCAATGACCAAGGATTATACATATTCGTATTGCCAAATACATAGCCATCATACCAACGCTTAATATCCTCTTTTTTGTCGCCAAGATTGT
>Ga0207658_10000568_pt1 | contig 33513 bp, 31 predicted proteins | sample KBSS33metaG_FD_184322 | JGI IMG/M metagenome (GOLD analysis project Ga0207658, IMG submission 184322) | Switchgrass rhizosphere microbial communities from Kellogg Biological Station, Michigan, USA - KBS S3-3 metaG (SPAdes) (version 2) | ecosystem: Host-associated > Plants > Roots > Rhizosphere...
TGAGTGAACTTTTTCCGTGGAAACGTTTAAAGCATTGTCATGCGGATTTTATTTCCCCGAATGAAAGACTTTTGATCTTTGGATTGCTTCACAATGCTCATAAAAGAAATTTCCCGGTGTTGGTTTGGACCATGAATTCCTACAAAAAAATATTGCCACTTTGGAAAACTGGCTTAGTGGCTGGCTTTATTACGGATGAACCGGAATTTACAAAAGATCTCAAGAAATAACATCGAGTTTTCTCCCTCTTTTTTCACGAGCTGGAGAACCTGGCCCATCGGCACGCGGAGCTAATTCTTGGACGTCTGTTGGAATGTTGTTTGTAAAATCCGATCTTCTGTAATCTGTTTCAAGCGTTCCCCAACCGGAATACATTGGATGATCCCCTTTGTTGATAGCGTATTTATACCAAAACCACTGACGCATTGCGGCGATTAATGCTCTTCCTTCCAATCTTTCGGCAAGGTGAGGTAAATTTTTGAGTGCAAAAAATTCTTCATAAAATTCTGCGTATTCTTTCATGATTTGTTCTGGTGACATTCCTCCCGGGAATTCCAGATAGGCTTTGGAATGGCTGTCATAAGCATTGAAATCTGCTTCTTTCACATTTCCTGCTTCGTGAAATTTATGATAATCAACGGAACCCGGAAGTGGAGTAAGAACGTAGGCAGCAGCAACATCTATGCCCATTTTCAATAACGTTTGTGCTGAACGTCTTCCAACTCCAGGTGTATCTTCTTTGCTTCCCAAAATAAATCCGCATTGGGCTAAAATATTATGATCATGCCAAGTTTGAATCATATCTTTGTAACGATCAGGATGGTTTTGTGGTTTATCCATGCCTTTTAAGGTTGCAGGGTCAACGCTTTCGATTCCCAAAAATACGGCATAAACTCCTGCCTTTTGGCAGGCATCAACGAATCTGGCGCCTTCTTTGCCCAACGTTGCCATGGTATCAACCTGAATCATTGCTCCGATTGGTAAACCTTCAGCGCGAAGATCAGCTAAAACATCAAGCACTTCAAAACGTTGTTTGCTTTTGGAAAAATTGTCGTCCGTGATGAAAACAGTTTCGATGCCATGTTGATCGTATTGCCCGCGTAACCACTCTTTCATGCTTTTTGGATCACGAGTACGGACATCGGTGCCTCCAATGGTTCTAATGGTGCAAAAACTGCATGGTAAAGGGCATCCACGGGATGTTTCCAGTGTTGCCATGTTTCGATTGATCATGAGTTCCTGATAATCTTCAATAATTAAGGGCAAACTGGCATTATCGATTTTTGGATTTTGAGACTGACGATATTCTGGTTGGAGGTTTTGATTCCAGGCATCCTGTAAAATTTTGTCCATGAACGGACTTCCATCTTCCAGTTCGGATTCGCCTTCGCCAATGGCCAAAGAGATTCCGTATTTTTTGGCTTGTTGTTGAGAAATTGGCAGATCAGCGCGAACATGATATCCGCCTGCTACAACTGGAATATTTTTTTGCTGGCAAAGTTCCGCCAGGTTTAATGCCCGCATCCATTGGTTCGTTTGGATTCCGCAAAGCATCACAACGCCATGAACATTTTCGCCATCCATGGAACGTTGAATTTCATCAATATCAAAAGGCTGGGCTGTGTCTTCCAGAAAGCGTGTTTCCACAATGATTTCTTCCGGTTTTTCATTTTCAATACTTGGTTGCGTCGTGATTTTTTTGGGAATTAATGCATTCAACTGACTGATGGCGTTCGTCGGGAGAATTTGTCTTTTGAATTTTCTTGGTTCGCCGTTTTGACGATAATTTGTTGGATGCACAAGCCATACCACCAACTTCTTTGGCTTTAATATTTCAATATTTTTTGCCGGTGGTTCATCAGGTTCCAACGGATCTTTTTCAACATAGGCTTTATTGCGATCCATCATTCGGCCAATTTCACCAAACGTTTGGTCATATGTTTTTTGAACTCCGGCTTTTACGTTATCTACAACACTGTTGATTCCTGATTTGGAAATATCTAAAGCGAGTTCGCTAATTGCAGCTCCAAATCTTTTGAGGGATTGTGGATTTGTTTGTAGAAGTTCCGCTGCCGTGCCAATTGCTCGTGATGTGAGTGTATTGTTGGCCATATGCGTACATTTTAAATCAACTTTTTTTAGAGATCAATTGCGGTTTCTCTCATACCTTCTTCAGTAAAAATACTGAATAAAAGCTGGTAAGGTTTTACTTTTATTACTACAAGTTCGGTACTTTTCCTTTGAAGCACAGGCAAAATATCGTCAGTTTTTTCGCCTGCATTAAGCTTTTTAGCGAGTTCATTTACCACGAAAGTAGAAAGATCTGCGTCTGCTATTATTTCGCATTTTGCATGGATTTTGAGTGTTTCCTTTTTATGCTCATTTGTTAGCACAAGGACCACTTCGTTTTGATTTTCAATATCCTTACATTTTGTTGTTTCTTTTCCTGTTAAAAAAAGCAGATTGTTGTTTTCATCTAAAACATAATAAATGCATGAAGCGTCGGGCTTTCCTTTGGGAGTAACGGTTGCTAGTGTTGCCAATACTTCATTTTTTAGAAAATCCATGACCTCTTTTTTGTTTTTTTCATTAACTTCGTGACTCATAATTCGTTTTCAATGAATATCATTTCGACTTTAGCACAGTGTTCGCTCTTATTTTGATGCGAGCATTGATACTTTATGGGAAATATTGTAAAATATATTAATAGTCGTACTCAATCTCAATTATGCCAAAAGTTTGTCATCTACAATCAAATTTCGTGAGTCAGTTTAAGGTTTCTGTTGTTGGTTGCGGCAATGTTGGCGCGACGGCTGCGTATGCGATGATGGCAGAAGGCAAAGCTACCGAACTTGTTTTGATTGATCATAGTAAAGAACGGGCCGAAGGTTTACGTTTGGATTTTGAGCACACCTTATCTTTTTTGCCGTACACAAAGATCACTGCGACCGATGATTATAGTGCCTGTGCAAACTCACAACTTATTTTTGTGACTGCTGGAGCAAAACAGGCAGAAGGTGAAACACGACTTCAGCTCATCGACAAAAACCGTAAAATTTTTCAGGAAATTATACCGGCTTTGGCTAAAGCTGCTCCAGAAAGTATTTTGGTCATTGTCACTAACCCTGTTGATATTTTGACTTTTGAAGCTTTGAAATTATCTGGTTTTCCTGAAAATCGTGTATTTGGAACGGGCACAATGCTGGATACTGCTCGTTTAAGATTTCATATTGGTGAAAAACTTTGTTTGAACCCTCAAAGTATTGAGGCTTATGTCATGGGCGAACACGGTGATACTTCGTTTCCGGTGTTTAGTTCTGCAAATGTTGCTGGAAAACCATTGTTGGATTTTGAAGGATTCACACAACAAATTGCTGACGAATGTTATGAGGAAACTAAAAATGCTGCATACCGCATTATTCATGATATTGGATATACCTGTTATTCCATCGGAATCGTGATGCGTGAAATTATGAAGCATGTTTATCAGCATTCCAGAGCGGTTGTGCCGTTATCTGCTCCACTGCATGATTATTATGGACAGAATAACGTGGCATTAAGTGTTCCGTGTGTTTTGGACAGCAATGGAATCGCTGAGATCATCAAAGTACCGCTCAATACGCTTGAACAGGAACAACTTGAAAAATCTGCTGATAATTTGCGCAAATATCTTCAATAATTTTAGAGCTTGTTATCCGCTCCAATGGCTTCCGAAATATTTTTGTAGCCATCTTTTTTGAGGAGTTTCACGAGGCCGAGATTTATTTCACTGATGACCTCTGGGCCTTCGTAAATCATGCCTGTGATGAGTTGGACGAGTGAAGAGCCCAGTTTTATTTTTTTATAGGCGTCAGCTGCATTAAAAACACCACCAAGGCCAATAATGATGTACTTCCCTTTGGTTTTTTGATAAAGATGTTTGATCATTTCATCCGCAAGGTCTTCCACGACTTTTCCGCTTATTCCTCCGACTTGTGGAACATCTTTATCGATGATTTTTTTGTTATCGCGGGGTTTTGTTAAGTTTGTACAGATAAATCCGTGAATGCGATGCTGGGTTGCGATATGTAAAATTTCATCGAGGTTTGCTTTCGTGATATCCGGCGAAAATTTAAGAAAAATTGGTTTTTCTGTAGGAATTTTATCTAATTCAGTCAGGAGTTTTTTGAGTTTTGCAGGATCAGTAAAAGGCTGACCACCATAAGCATTCGGACAACTGATGTTGATTGTGAAATATGCTCCAATGTTGGTAAAATGTTTGAAGGCTTTGACGTAATCTTTTACTCCAGCATCTGTTTCGCAGGTGTTGGGAGCATTTGTTTTGGCGATACTTATCCCAACTGGAAAAATAAATTTTTTATTTTTGAGTCGTTCGGAAATTTTTTCACAACCATCATTTTTTAAACCGTAATTTACAACCAAGGCCTGAGATTTTTTTAGACGCCATAATCTTGGCTTTTGGTTACCTTCACATGGTTCACCAGTGATGGAACCAACTTCTTCAAAACCGAATCCAACTTTGGGAATAATGTCCGTGAGTTCGGCATTTTTATCGAATCCTGCGGCCAATCCAACGGGATTTTTAAAATCTATGCCCAGAATTTTTTGATGGAGTGCAGGATTGGAATATCCAAATGAAAGACTTGTTAATCCACGGCCGATAAAGTTTTTTCCTAAAATTTTCCCCATGTCTGACATCATGTCATGGGCATTTTCCGGGTCCATCTTAAAAAAAATCGGTTTGAGAAGATTTTTATAAAAAAACTTGATGAAAGCGTTGCGAATTGAAACGAAAAAATTTTTCATAGGAGTACTGATACATTTAAGACACTCCTTTGGATAATAATCAATGGTCGAATGCATCAATGGAAAGATCTTGCCTATTTTGACTCACTGAATGATACTTCATTATGTCTTTTGTTGTATTTATGAACCAATGGTACTTTAATCCGATTCTGGCGCAAATAGGGCCTGTGGCGATTCACTGGTACGGTGTGATGTATGGTGTTGCCTTTTTATTGGGCTATTTTTATTTTCATAAATCCAAATATGGGAAAACGTTGCCTTTAACAAGTGATCAAAAAGATCTATTTTTGGCTTTTGTGATTGGAGCGGTTTTGCTTGGAGGTCGCATTGGCTACATTCTTTTTTATAATTTGCCGTATTATCTTGCAAATCCGTTAAAAGTTTTTGCGGTTTGGGAAGGAGGGATGTCTTTTCATGGTGGACTTTTGGCTGTTGCGGCTGTGATTCTGTGGTTTAGCAAAAAATATAAGGTTGAACTTTTTAGGTTATCAGATGTGGTTTGTGCGATTGCACCATTGGGGATTTTCTTTGGGAGAATCGGGAATTTTATTAATGGGGAGTTGTATGGAAGGGTGGCGAGCGGAGCGAGCCAGATCTGTCTATATTTTCCGTCAGATCCGACGAATTGCCGATATCCGTCACAACTTTTTGAAGCAGTAATTGAAGGTTTGGTGCTTTTTACGGTGTTGTGGTTGGTTCGAAGGAAATTTACTAAACCGGGATATGTAAGTTGTGCGTTTTTGTTTTTCTATGGAATTTTCAGGTTTGTGATTGAGTTCTTCCGTGAACCCGATCCGCAGATCGGGTTCCTGCCTGGTGGCGTAACGGAAGGTCAATTGTTATGTTTTGGCATGATTCTTGGAAGTTTTATCTTCTTGTATTTTTTGAATAAGCGGGACAAGCTGGTGAAGTAATTAAGCTTGTTTGAAAAAGAGCATTCGTGCTCAACTTTAAGGTCATTTTGTGGTATAATTAGAAGATTCTTTGATGTATTGATTTACTTTATTTTTGTTTTATAATTACTACCCGTTATTTTCAACAATATGAATGATGTACCAGGCCATAATGACAACTTAGACAAACTAAAAGAACTGGCTTTTTGTCCTGCGCCAGAAGAGGTTATTGATGTGACATATCTCACCGTTAATTATAAGGATAAGGGCGATGTTACGCGTCCAGTATTGCGTTATCCAAACAATGTTTTTTTGGGAGTAAGTCCGGAAGCAGTTGATCTTGGTGAAAATTATCCAGAATTTATTTTGCGTTTTCCAAAACAGGCTGATGAAGAAATTCCGGGAATTGTGGCTTCCAGCAGAGTTTCAATGGGGAAAAATATTCCTACTCCAGGAGATATTCCGATTTTGGATATGAGAAAATTAACAAGAACCCAACAAATGAAAGAAGCTGATCATGAATTGAAGTTTGGTCCGCATTCTAAACGTTTGGTTGATGTTGACCCAGTGATGGAAGATGGAATTACGCTTTTGATGTTACAACCTAAAAAAGTCCGTGATGGTATTCAAGATATTCCTGAACTCCGTACTTTTTTGAGAGCGCATAAAGAGCGTATTGACGGACTTTTCCCAACGGATGAACAAGGTAATAAAGAAATGGATTCTCAAGATTATTTAAGAATTCCTTCACTCGCAAATGTTGAATTTATTATTACTCAGCATTGCCGTGAAGTGTTCAAAAAAACGCATAAAGATCTGCTGTATGGGGAACATGGTAAAGAAGATTTTGAAGCAGCATTTAAGAAAGAGTATGAACGCCAGAAAGCTGATATTCATCAAAAAGCTGTGGCAATGATTAATAGTGGAACGATCTGGACGGTTGAACCAACCGATTATGAACATGCAAAAGAGGCGCGTGTTCGTATGGATAAATCTGTTCAATGGATTCAAAAAGTGGTGGGTATGGCTCAAGAACAACGTCGTTCTATCACAAAGGAAGAGATTGATCAGTATTTATTCAACTGTTTTATAACAGGTCAGTATCCAAATTTGGATGAAGAACCAGATCTTAATGATGTTCGCAGAGGTGCAAGCAGACAGGAATATTTTGAGTAAGAAAGGTTTTCCAGCATATACAAAAAAGGCGGGTTCATATCAGAACCCGCCTTTTGATTTTGAATTTTAGATGCCAATTTTGGGGAGTTCGTTTTGAACTACGCAGCTTTCTTTGGCATTTCTCCCATTCCTTCGCCAGCGCCTGTTGTTGCTGGATGAGGAAGCATAACTTTGTGAGAAAGGTTGAAACGGCCTTGTGGATCAACTTCCATCAATCTTACTTTGATGATATCGCCCAATTTCACCACGTCTTCAACTTTGTTTACACGAGCCCAACCAAGTTGAGAAATGTGCACCAATCCTTCTTTGCCTGGCAAGAATTCAACAAATGCGCCAAAGTCCATGATCTTTACAACTTTCGCATCAAATTCGTCACCAGCTTTTGGCATATAGGTTAAACGATTGATCCATTCAACGGCTTTGTTACCGCTTTCTTGGTCTTTTGCAGTAACCATGACCAAACCTGTTTGTTCGATATCAATTTCAACTCCACATTCTGCAGTAATTTTTTGAATTGTTTCGCCACCTTTACCAATAACCACTTTAATAAGATCAGGGTTGATCTTCATGTGCATGATCAATGGAGCATATTTGGAGAGTTTTTCGTTTGGCTTTGGAATCGTTTTGAGCATTTCCACAAGAATCGCAGTGCGAGCTTGTTTTGCGCGATCCAATGCTTCACGCATAACTTCAATCGTGAGTCCTTTTACTTTGATATCCATTTGAAGTGCGTTGATACCATCGTTTGTTCCAGTTACTTTAAAGTCCATGTCTCCAGCAAAATCTTCCATTCCCTGAATGTCTGTGAGGATTTTGTAACCTTGAGTGATGTCTTTATTTTTGGAAACCAAACCCATCGCAATTCCGGCAACCGGTTTTTTGATCGGTACGCCCGCATGCATGAGAGAAAGTGTTGATCCGCAAACAGAAGCCATTGAACTTGAACCGTTACAGCTCATAATTTCTGATACAACCCAAATGGTGTATGGGAATTCTTCTTTTGATGGAAGAACCGGGATCAAAGAACGTTCAGCTAAATCACCATGACCAATGTCACGACGTGATGGGCCGCGAAGCGGCTTAATTTCTCCAACTGAGAAAGGAGGGAAATTATAATGATGCATGTAACGTTTTTCGATATCTTCATCCATCGTATCAACGATTTGTGAAGATCCTGGAGAACCCAAAGTTGTAATACTTAAAGCCTGGGTTTCACCACGTTGGAAAAGCGCTGAACCATGTGGTCTTGGAAGGATTCCAACACTGCAGCTAAGTGGACGGATTTCATCAATTTTGCGTCCATCCAAACGAACTTCTTTTTCCAAAATGTTCGCACGCATATTTTTTTCGAGCATGCCATTGAGTGTTTCGTTGAGTTGGCGTTTTGACATTGTTTTTGCTTCGATCTGTTCTTTATATTTTTCAGCAAGCATGTCTTCGATTTTGTGGATGCGATCTTTGACTTCGCCTTTCGTTTTGCCGGAAACTTCGTCCATCATTTCTTTTGTAACGCTTTCTTCCACTGCTTTTTTAGCGTCTTCGGAAACTGGAGCCATTGTTGGTGTGCGATCCGGTTTTTTGTACATTGCTTTGAACTCTTCTTGAAGTGCACAGATTTTTTTGATTTCTACATGCGCCATTTCAAGAGCCTGGAGCATAATATCTTCAGGAACTTCTTTTGATGCTGCTTCAACCATCGTAATTGCTTCTGCTGTTCCTGCAACAACGAGATCAAGACGGCCTTCTTCAACCTGTTTGTAGGTTGGGTTGATGATGAGTTTTTCTTTGTCGCCATCTTTAATTAAACCCATACGAACAGCTCCGACCGGGCCTTGGAAAGGCATTCCGGAAATACAAAGTGCAGCTGATGCTGCAATGAGTGCTGTTGTTCCTGGTTCAACTTCCAAATCTGCAGAAAGAACGTCACAAATTAATTGGACGTCATTGATAATTCCTTTTGGAAAGAGCGGACGAATTGGACGATCGATCAAACGTGAGTTCAAAACTGCACGTTCGGAAGGTCTTCCTTCGCGCTTAACAAAGCGACTTCCTTTGATTTTTCCCGCTGCGTAATATTTTTCTTCGTAGTCGACCATCATTGGGAAGAAATCCGTGCCTTCACGAACTCCGCCCATCATGGCGCTGGAAAAAACTACTGTGTCGCCAAGAGAAACGGTGACGGCGCCGTGCGATTGATTCGCTAATAATCCGGTTTCGATTGTGAGGACGCGGCCGGCAAGGTCCATTGAGAATGTTTTTTTCTCCATAAAATGGGGATTATATGATAATTCCCCTCTCAAGTTGCCCGGCCCAAGTGACAAGTTGGAATAGATAAGCGTGGTTGACGGTGCTTGATCTGCTCGAACCTGTGACTTGTGGCTCTAGTTCCTTGATCGGGGATATTTTTTTAATAAGTTGAGTTAGCTTTTTCTTTAGCTGTGGATTCTTGTTCGCTTTATTATTTGCGAAGTTTGAGTTTTCCTACGAGTTCTTCGTAATTATCCTTTTCATTTAAACGAAGATATTGAAGAAGTTTACGACGTTTTCCAACCATCATAAGGAGTCCACGACGTGAATGGTTGTCTTTTGGATGTTCTTCCAAGTGACCTGAAAGTTGGTTAATGCGTTCCGTGAGAATTGCGATTTGCACCTGTGGTGAGCCCGTATCCTTTGGGTGAACTGCATAAGTTTTGATGACCTTTTTCTTTTCTGTACGTTTCATCGAAGTGGCTAAAGTTAAAAAGTTCGGCTTATAATGTACCAAATCTCTTGACGCTTGGCAAGAAGATATTTCTCCATTATGATAGTTTAGATTTTTGTGGTGCTTTTGTTTAAGCCATTCGATTCATGAATTACCGCGAAACCATCGGAGAAGCATGGCATTTTACGCAGGAGAATAAGAAACTTATTGTCTGGTATGCTTTTATTCCATCCTTATTAGGAACGCTCGTGGGTGTGGGGTATTTGGTGTACCAATTTTACGCTTTTAAAAGCTCTGCGTTGTTTGATAATTGGAACGAAAGCTTTACAGTTGTGGCTTTAAAAGCAATTTTTGATGCTTTGAAAGCAAATACCGAAAGTATTGTTCCACTTACGATTGTTGGGGTTATTTTGGCTTTGATGTATTTCTTTTTGCCGCCTTTGACTGACGGAGCAATGATTCAGTTGATTGCACGTAAAAAAGGTGGTCAGGATGTGAGAATCTTAGATGGAATGAAGTTTGGCTTGAACTATTTCTTGCCTTTATTCAGTTATTCTTTGGTGAACAGGACTTTTAATATCGTTTCGCTTTTTTGGGAAGCTGGCTTTGTGTTGCGTAATTTAGGACCGGACGTATTCCTTACCTTGAGTCCGGTACTTATTCCATTGGGTATTGTGAGTCTGCTTTTTATGTTTATGTTCGCTTTCACTGAATATTATATGGTGATTGACGATACACACATGGCTCAATCCATGGCGAAAAGCTCGGTTTTGGTATTTAAACACTGGGGAAAAACCGTCAGAATCAGTATGTTAATGTTTTTGATTGGAATCCGTATTCTGGTGCAGATCGTATTTGTATTGCTCGTTCCTTTGATTGTGCTTGTTGGAATTTTCTATTTTGCTGAATCAACTTTGCCAGATGTTGGCTTGTGGATTGGTGGCGGACTTGGAATGCTTGCTTTGCTTTTTGCTTCTTATTTGGGTGCAATTGTTCACGTGTTTACCACCACGGTTTGGGTTTTTGCTTTCCTTGATTTATCCACCACTCCCGAAATAAACGCCCGTGGAGAAAGTGTCGGTTAAATCAGCAAGGAATCTTCCAGGTTGAGGTTTTTTAGTACTTTTGACAGCTGGCTTTGGTGTAGGTGCTGGAGCAGGAGCTGGTTTTGGTGGATCAACTTGTTCTTCCTGACTTTTATCATCGTCGTCGACTTTTTTACCAATGTCTTTGCTGGAAATGGCAATTTGGGTAACGACATCCTGAGTTAAAATTGGGAAAAGTGATCCCATATGAATATGATATTGGCCGTCTTTTCCACGCAAACGGTATGGTCCAACCATGGTTACCGGTTTTTTATTTTGAAGAACTTTTCCAAATGCACCTAAAAATAATGAAAGATCGTCAGGGTGGAGCATGGAGAAAAAGATTTGATGATCGAGGTCTTCTTGTTTATAACCTAAGGTGTTTTCAACATCCCAACTGGAGAATTTGATCGTTCCATCAAGGTTCATCACAAACACTGGATCTTCTTGATTGTTCACGAGTTTGCGATAGTTTTTTTCGTCATCCTGAAGTGATTTCACATCGATGGATTCGGTGACTTCGTTCACGACATCTGTCTTGAGTTCTTTTGGTTCAGTTCCGTTTACTCCAAAAAAGAACATGAATGTCGACATGGAGACCACAAAGAGGGTTACTGCCACCATGATCACATTCTTATTTTGCTTTATATATTGCAACATTTTTCGTTTTTATTTTACGAGATAGGTCGTAAGTTTTTTTCTCTGTATCGTATTATATTAGAACATTTTGCAATATATGTCAATATGCCGATGAAGCTTTTTGCATACCTTTCTTTTTGGATTTCAAGCGTTTTGATTTTCTTTATAAATATGGTATAATAGTATAAAGACATCAAAAACACCCTAAAAAACAATATTATGCCTCAATCACCAGACCTTTCGATCCTTCCAATTCTTAAAAAGATCCCGCTTTTAGCTGATCTTAATGAGGAAGATCATAAAGAGATCATCAAACATATTGAAATGCAATATTTCCCTGCACATCAGGTGGTTTTTAAGGAAAATGACCCAGGTGATGCGGTTTATATTATTAAAAGAGGTGTAGTGAGAATTTATCATCCTGGGGCAACTGATCCGGTTGAAGATGTGGAAGTTGCGATGCTTGGGGATAATGATGTTTTTGGAGAAATGGCAATTATTTCGGAAAAACCTCGTAATGCAAGCGCACAAACAATGGAAGAAAGTGAAATTTTTGTGCTCAAAAAGGAAGATTTTATTCAGCTCGTGAGTTCAAATCCAAATATGGCGAGCCGTATTAGTAGTGAATTTTTGAAAAGATTTAAGATTAATCTTCAAGGTAAGCCTGAATAATTAGGAAAATTCTGCTATTCTTATCCTAGAGTTTTGTTCTGAATTCATGCTTCACCTTTACGTTTTCATATATTTGCTCCTTGCCCATCTTCTGGCTGATTTTATTTTTCAGCCGACGCAATTGGTTGCGTGGAAACAAAAAAACTGGAAAGGGGTTTTTGTGCATGCATCGATTTTGTTTGTGCTGAGTTTGCTTGTGTTTTGGCCGTGGATTTTTGAAGGAGTTTCGGGCCCAAGACTTGCACCGTTTTGGGAAAATATGAATTGGTGGGGAATTGCGATTCTTTTGGTCAATGCAGTGCTTCATTTTGTGTTGGATTCGGATAAAATTCATAAGGAAAAGCAGAATCACCAATATGTGAAAATGTTTTTCCTGGACCAGCTTTTTCATGTTTTGGTTTTGATTGCAGCAACGTTTGCGATTGGTTATTTGTATACTTTTTCGTATTCGACGGGGATGTATGCGCTTTACGAGCGATGCGGGGATTCGACTTGCGGACTTTTGCCTTTCTTTGGCGCATTTTTGCCTGTGGCGATTTATTTGATCGCAGTTATTTTGAGTACATTTGTATATGAAATCGTGAAGTTTCAGTTTGCACGTCAAAAGGGTGGGCATTCGCAATTGAAATTCAATTATAAAAAAATGTTTAAACGTTTGGTGGTTTTAAGTGTGATTTTTGTTTTAGTGATGTTTTTGTGGGCACCACATGTTGCTCAGACGTTTTTTGTCTAAATGATCTGGCAGTATCTGACTTGAAGAGTCACTAAAAAATAAAAATCTAAAAAGATTTTAGATTTTTATTTTTTTAGATTTTATTGGTTTTGAAATGATAAGGTATTGCGGAACGGCTTGTGTTTTTTGGCTTTGCTTTGTAGAATTGAGCTCGCGTTTTAGAACGCGTGACGAAGTTTAGATTTTGATTTTTTATGCCGATTTACAATCCTCCGGAAAATGAACAGAAATGGCAAAAACGTTGGGAAGATGCCAAACTTTATACAACAAATCTTGAAGATTTTTCCAAAAAGAAATATTTTAATTTGGTGATGTTTCCGTATCCATCAGGAGACAAACTTCATATTGGGCATTGGTACAATTATGCGCCAGCGGATTCTTGGGGCCGTTATATGAGAATGAAAGGTGAAAATGTGTTTGAACCTCAAGGTTTTGACAGTTTTGGTTTGCCAGCTGAAAATTATGCGATTAAAACCGGGGTTCATCCAACAGTGAGCATTGCGCAAAATGTTGAAAAAATGAAGGTGCAGCTTCATAACATGGGAACGATGTACGATTGGGAAAAAATGGTTGTGACATCGGATGAAGAGTATTATCGCTGGACGCAGTGGATCTTTTTGCAACTTTACAAAAAAGGCTTGGCGTACCGCAAAAATGCTCCTGTGAACTGGTGTCCACAAGACCAAACGGTGTTGGCAAATGAACAGGTTGTGGATGGCAGATGTGAACGTTGCAAAGCTGAAGTTACAAAACGTGATTTAACACAGTGGTTTTTTAAGATTCGTGATTTTGCTGAACGATTACTGAATTTTGAAGGTTTGGATTGGCCACAAAAAACAATGTTGATGCAACAGCACTGGATCGGTCGCAGTGAAGGCAGTGAGGTGGTGTTTGAACTTTGTGATAAGGATGGAAAGAAAATGGGCAAAGCTATCAATGTTTTTACGACTCGTGCTGATACTTTGTTTGGTGCAACTTATGTAGTTTTAGCGCCGGAACATCCTTTGGTTGGTGAAATTACGACCAAAGAACATAAGAGAAATGTTGAGGAATATCAGGAAAAAACGAAAAAGGAAACGGACATCGTTCGCAGTGCTGAAGATAGAGAAAAAACCGGGGTTCAAACCGGGGCTTTTGCGATTAATCCGGTGAATGGAAAAGTTATTCCGGTTTGGATTGGTGATTATGTTTTGGTGACGTATGGAACCGGGGCGGTGATGGCGGTGGCGGCTCATGACGAACGCGATTTTGCGTTCGCGAAAAAATATGATTTGCCGATTGTTGAAGTTATTAAACCCGAAAAAGACGAAACAAAGTTACCTGCTGAACCTTTTACAGATGCCGGAATTTTGACCAATTCTGAAAAATTTGATGGACTTGATTCGGCTGAGGCCAGAAAAAAAATCACGGAATTTTTGATGAAAAAAGAAGCGGGAAAATTTATCGTGAATTATAAATTGCGTGATTGGTTGGTTTCTCGTCAGCGTTATTGGGGTGCGCCGATTCCGATTGTTTATTGTGAAAAATGCGGAGAGGTTGCTGTTCCGGACGATCAGTTGCCAGTTGAATTGCCTCGTGATGTTGATTTTACGCCGAAAGGTGATGGGAAATCTCCGTTAAATACTGTGGAATCTTTTGTGAATACGAAGTGTCCAAAATGTGCGGGTCCTGCAAAACGTGAAGTTGATACGATGGACACGTTTGTGGATTCGAGTTGGTATTTTTTGCGATATCCTTCGGCAAAAATGGGGAACAAGCCTTTTGATAAAGACATGACGAAATATTGGTTGCCGGTTGATATGTATATTGGCGGACCTGAACATGCCTGCATGCATTTGTTGTATGCGCGTTTTATTACGATGGTGTTGCATGACATGGGTCATATTGATTTTGATGAACCGTTCAAACGTTTGGTGCATCAAGGAATGATCACGAAAGATGGGGCGAAAATGTCGAAATCGAAAGGAAATGTGGTTTCTCCGGATATGTTTGTTGAAAAATATGGAAGTGATGTTTTCCGCATGTATTTGATGTTTATGGGTCCATTCACAGAAGGCGGCGATTGGAATGATCAGGGTATTACGGGCATTGCGCGCTTTGTGGAGAGATTTTATGTATTGATGCGTTCAAAAGATAAGGTTTCGAACCAGGCCGATTTGGAACGTGCAGTTCATAAAACCATTAAAAAAGTTACTGAAGATATTGAACATTTTCAATTTAATACTGCAGTTGCAGCATTGATGGAATTTGTGAATTTGGCGAATAAAATCGGGATCGATCATGAAAGTCAGTTGTTGATGACGAAATTGATTGCGCCGTTGGCTCCGCATTTGGCAGAACAGATTTGGGAAGAACTCGGCGGTGGCTTTAGTATTTTCGATCAGAGTTGGCCGACATTTAATGCTGATTTAATCGTGGAGACACAATTGGTTTTACCGGTTCAGGTCAACGGAAAAGTGCGTGGGCAGATTGAGGTTTCTGTTGATGAATCCAAAGAAAATATTTTGGCATTGGCGAAAAAAGATGCGAATGTGATTCGTCATATTGAAGGAAAAACTTTGGTGAAAGAGATTTATGTGCCTGGAAAACTTGTGAGTTTTGTTGTGAAGGATTAAAATATCCTCATGCTCCAAAAGAAAAATAAAAAAAGTTTTCCTTTATTGAAAAGAATTGTTTCGCGATCTCAAGATTCGCGTTCCGGTTTTACGCTTATTGAAATGATTTTGGTGGTTGCGATCACGCTTTTTTTGTTGGTTGCGACTGTTCAAGGTTTTGCAAATTCATCGGCGCAGTTTGGTTTTGGAAATGCGAGTGTAAGAGTTGAAGAACTTGTTCGTCAGGCAAGAAGTTTGGCGATCAGTGGAAAAGCTCAATTGGATTATGCAAATTATGCGCATAAAGATGCTCATTGTGATGGAGTTCCTTCGGCAAGTGATCCTTGTTTGGCGACTCCTGCGCATTATGGCGTGAATTTTGCTACAGTTGGAACTGGCTATGTGGTGACGCTTTTTGTTGATAATCATACGCCAAGTCCTTGTCCGGTTGGTGCCTGTGGAGTGGAGGGAAAATTTGATGCGGGTTCTGCAGCAACTGATTATGCCAATGGTTTTGATATTATTTTGGATACGTATGCTTTGCCAAGCGGGATGAAGTTTATTATTCCAAATACTGATGGGACGACAAATCCCGGCTGTACCACGAGTCCGTGCAGCGCAACGATTTTTTATTCACCAGTTTTTGCTGATGTTACGAGCGATTTAACAGATCTTCCTCCAACTACACCATTACCAACTGATCCGTTTTTCCGTTTTGGAATTTCTCAAACGAGTGGGACACTTTCACGAAAGCATTGTTCGGAAATTCATATTCTTGCAGGTGTGAGTGAACCAATGTCCGGTCTTGATTTAACGCATTTGGATTCTTGTCCATAATTATGTTTCAACGTTTTTCTCAACAATTTGGTGGTAAAAAAAGCGCTTTCACAAGAAGCGGAGAATCGCTCGTGGAAGTCATTATTGCGATTTTTGTGGTGGCACTTGGTTCCGGCGTTGCAACTTCATTGATTCTTTCGGCTTTGCAATCAAATGAATTCAGCCGTGATAATTTAACGGCTTTAAATTTGGCTGTTGAAGGAATTGAAGCAATGCGTGAAGTTCGTGATGCGAACTGGTTGAAATTTAGTTCTAACAAAGAAGATTGCTGGAATATGAGACCTGAAGCAGCTGTTGGAACAGCATGTGTTGCTGCTGGAAAAATTGCCGGAGGTTTTTTTACACCCGATCTTAATTTGGATCCGAATCATTATACCTGGTCGCTTTCAGGAAATTCTACGATCACAACAGAATTGGATTTAGCGAGTAGTCCGAATAACACGCCTTTTGCGGCTTATCGTTTGGATTATTATGACATCAATACAAGTTCAGATACTGATAATAATGGCGATGCTGCTCATGATCACGATATTTTGGCAACTCAAGGATTAACTTTTGCTGGTGGTGGCCTTGCTGATGAATCTCCGTATTATAGAATGATAAAAGTTGAATATCCTGTGACTGCAGGCTGTGATCCCGCAACTGGTGATGGTTGTGAAGAAATGACTATTACTTCATTGGTACAATGGCGCGCTCAAGGTGTTGTTCATCAAATTTCACTCACGTCTCAGCTTACTGATTATCAAAAGATTAAAGTCGCAACATGAAAAAACTTTCACGACAATTGGGTTTGAGGTCTCAAAAATCAGGTTTTACGCTGGTTGAAGTTTTGATTGCTGCTTCAATTTTTACCGTTGTGAGTTTGATTGCGGTCACGGTTTTTGTGAATGTGATCCGCATTCAACGTCGTGTGGTTTTGGAAAATGCGATTTATGAAGATTCCCGTGTGATGATGGAACGTATTTCACGTGAAGTCCGTGAAAATACAGTGGATTACGAAGAGTACTATAATAAATCGACGGATCAGGATAGTTCTGCGCCGATTCTTGGTGATGCGAATTTGAACGGAAAAAATCCTTATGGATTTTATTTTGGCTGTTACGCACAGAGATTTTATAATCCTGGAAGTGCAGGAACTGATATTGGTAAATTCGGTGCGCTTTGCAGCGTTCCACCTGGTCCTCCTGATGCAAATCCTGGTTGTATTATTGATAAAACCACGTTGGATATTAATACGGGACAAAGTCCGTTTGCTGGAAGTTTAGGTTCTCCAGCTCAAGAAACAGCAAATGCATTTTGTGATAAATCATTTGATCTTATTGATCCACAATGTGGAGATGTTGGTGATCCTGTGAATCATAATCTTCAGGATGAGCTTTATTTGATCAATTCTCAAGGAACTGAAAAAACTATTTTTGCGTTGAAAGATATTACAACGACTCCTCCACCAGGAACAACGCCTGGAACTCCAGCAGAACACGCTTTGGCATTGTTGAAATTAGATGGTCAGGATGTTGATCCTGAAGATGGTATTGATGAAACTTGGAGAGGTTGTAATACGAATCCGGCCGATCTTTGTTGTGCGAACGGTTTTGATTGTTCAAGTCTTACGAATCTTGAAGATAGTTTGAAATATAATGCTTCCAATATTTATAAAGGGTTTGTGCCAATCAGTCCGAGTCGAACAGATGTTGTGGCATTGAATTTTTATGTGGCTCCGTTGGAAGATCCACGAAAAGCTTTTGCGGAAACTTCTACAGCTGCTGATGTTCAACAACAACCGCATGTGACGATTGTGCTTACGGTTCGCCCTTCTGCTGCTGAATTATCGGGTTATGATGGTGATATTCCTACGATTACACTTCAAACAACCGTTACCAGCCGTGTGTATAACGAAGTAAAAAGTTACTATTCCAAGCCAGGAGTAAGTAATGCTTGCGGAACGAATTATTAATTGTTTTCGTCTTCGTCATTCTGTTCGTCTTGATCGTCGTTGTTTTGCGGATACTTGTTTCCTCTATTTTGTTTTGCGCCAAGCATAATCACGAACTCCCCTTTGGGTGTTTTTTTTGCAAAATATTCAGCTGCTTGTTCTGTTGTTCCACGGAAAAATTCTTCGTAAATTTTAGTGAGTTCACGGGCGATGACAATTGGTCTGCCTGGAAATTTTTGGGCGAATTCGTTGAGGGATTTTACAATGCGGTGTGGAGATTCGTAAAAAACGATGGTGCGAGTTTCTTCCTGAAAAGTTTCAAGTAAGGTTTGGCGGCCTTTTTTCATTGGAAGGAAGCCTAAATACAAGAACTGATGCGTTGGCATTCCGGAAGCGGAAAGTGCAGTGATAACGGCAGAAGCTCCTGGGATTGGCACCACTTTGATTCCAGCTTCAATTGCAGCTTTAACTAAAACATATCCTGGATCTGAAATTCCAGGAGTTCCGGCATCAGAAACGAGTGCAATGCTTTTTCCTTCCTGCAAAATCTGCATGAGATGGCTAAGTTTGCGATCATCGCTCCAACCATGAAAACTAATGGTTGGTTTTTGGATTTCGTATTTTTGAAGGAGAATTTGAACGTGACGAGTGTCTTCTGCAGCAATAAAATCGACTTCTTTGAGCGTACGAATAGCGCGAAGGGTTATGTCTTCAAGATTTCCAATCGGAGTGGCAACGATGTACAGCATGGTTATTTGGGGTTATTTGGCACGGGCGTGAGTTTGGGCATGAGTGAATATTTCTTTTTTACTGGCTGTGATATGCGGCTTTTGGAGGTAGAGTGGTTTTAAAACTGCTGGTTTGGATTTGCCGGTTTTAGAAATTGTCCGGGATTTTTTGATAAGTTCGGGAATGGTTTGACCAAAAGTTTTAAGTTTTTTGGATTCGATGCAATGGATGTTGAGCTTTTGTTCTTTGAAGATTTTTTGAAACGTTTTTTGATCTTCGATTTTCATTTCGGCCAATACATGAGTTATTTTGGCTTTCTTTAGATATGAAGCCAGGTTTTCAATTTTTACGAGTTTTGATTTTTTTGTTTTTTGAGTTGGTAAAAATACTGCAACAAATTCTCCTCCGGCTTTGATGATGATGGCTGTTTTGGAAGAAGATTTGGAACTGGAAGAGGTTTTTGGACGAGAAGGAAGAGTTGCGCAAAGATAATCAAAAACGTTGGTTGTGAAAATTTTTGATTTAGTGCTCCAGGCTAAAGAGTTTGCGATGGTGACACCGACACGGAGGCCTGTAAATGGACCAGGGCCTTCGATCACAAAAATATTTTCAACATCATTCCAGTTTTTTTTTGCTTTTTTTAGAAGTACAAGAATGTTTGGAATAATTTTTTCAGCTTCGTCTTTTTTTCCTAACCAAGATTTTTCGGAAAGGAGTTTGAGGAGGCTGGAATTTTTTCTTGTAGATTTTTTGCCTTCCAAAAGCGCGACTGAAGTTTGCTGTGTTGCTGAATTGATTGCGACGGTGAGCATATTTAAAAAGCCGAGAAATGAATCTGAGCGGATTATAAACTACTTTTTTAGCAAATGGCAGTTTAGTTTTTCTTCTTCTTTTTTTGCTCTTTTTGCTGGAGATCGCGGATGAGCTTAATACGTTTATTCTGCAGAGCAATCATGGTTCTTTGCATGCTGTGAATAAGTTCGTTAAGTTCTTTAAGCGTGATGCTTTCAGCTTTTTTGATGTATTCAATAAGCTGTTTTCCCGCTGACATAAAAAGATTTTTATCCGTTTTTTCCAATTCACGGATCTTCATTTCCAATCGGATAAAGTTGGCAGATTTGATTTTTTGCTTATTTTTCTGCATTTGCTTACGCCCGTTGTTTTTTTGACGTGGTTGGTTTTCACTCGGATTTTCTTGAGGAATCGGCTTGAGCATAAGGTGTTTTTGTTTTGGGGGTAGAAAGTTTTTGTTTTTGGAAGGAAGAAGCGGCCCGCCCCGGGGCGGGCCGCGCGATGTTGTTAGAGTGTTTGAATGTTTACGCCTTGATAATAGTATTTAATGATTTCTTGATACGTTTTACCAGCTTGAGCCATTCCAAGCGAACCACAGCCGCTTAAACCAACGCCGTGACCACTTAATGCCATTCCGGCACAATATGGATCTGGAACGCTGACTAAGTATGGTGTATCGGTCCAGCCCCAAACTTCCTGGGCACTCTTGGTTTTTCCGTCATCAGAACTGAAATATGGAGTTTTAATAAGTTTTCCCTGATAGGTCACCACTTGTCCGGCAGTATCAGCAATCGCCTTTAATGTGTTTGGCGAATACGCTTCGGCTGCAAAACCGACATATTTTTGTGAAGTTTGCGGGTCATCCAAAAGATTATATGGAGCTCCAGGGAATTTTACGGCTTGTGTCACATAAAATAAGGCGTACGTTCTGGAAACTACAATGATTGATTTTAATTTTTCATAAGGTTGAGAATCTTTAGTTTCGCCGGTTCCTTTGAGGTAATTTTCGATTGGAAGTTCATTGATGGTCACAAGTTGGTTGTTGTACCAGTTCACTTCAAGAATTCCACGGAATTGGTTGTAGTTAATGCTGGCATTTCCGGCTGAAGGTCTGCTCCAGTTTTGAATTTGAAGAATAGTGCTGCCATCCGGAACAAAACGAGGTGGAGCGGTTGATGTTAAAGTTTGAGTTGGAGTTTTAAGCGTATAGATCTGGTTTTGATAGGTTACGCTTACAGCCTGAGCAGCCGTGAGATTCGCAATACTATTGCCGTTACTCACAATATGGAAATTTCCATTTCCTGTGATGGTTGGATTACCAGTGAATCCTAAGCCAATACGGATGTTTTTGGTAAGGCTTAAGAGTTGTGATGGATTTGGATTTGTTGTTGGAGTTGAAGGGGTTGGTTGAGGAACTGGAGTTGTTGTTCCTGGAGTCGTAGGTTTTGGTGGAAGTGTGATGGTTCCTGTGCTCTTTTTTACGTTCATGGAATAGTTTTTTGCTTGAGCCAAGATTAGATTCGACCCAACTTTTGGTTTGATTTGGAGGAAGTAATAACCTTCTTGTGCTGGAAGACTGACAGTAAATGTTACATGCGCTGTTTCGCCAGGAGCCACCGTGTTTTGTTGTAAGGTTGGACCAGAAATGACGAGATGTTTTGGATTGCTCACTTCAAAATTAAGATTGTTTGTACCAGTTTTATTCCAGACAACACCACCTGTGTTTGTGATATCCAACGTCATGGTTTTATTTTGTCCTGCAGGGAAATTGGTGTCTGTTGTGTTTCCAATTAACATTCCTGAATATTGTTTGGTGTACACATAAACATCTAAATGGTTCGTATTATTTTTGAACCAACTGATGCCTTCAATAAGCGGAGTATAGAATTCACGATATGGACCGGCTTGTTTTGGTCCTTTGATTTGGAAACTCATATGGCCTGTCTCCCCTGGTTTCACCTGTGCTTCCACAAGTTTTGCCAAACGGTTTGACGGAGTTACCAAAAGTTTATTCACATGATCACGAGGTTGGTCCGCACCTAAAACAAAATTATTTTTGCCATCTCTTTGCCATGTGATATTTCCGGTATTTTTAATGGTTATTGTTACTGGGGCTTGTTCATCAGCCTTCAAAAAAGGTTTTGGTAACGAAACATTGATAATTTGAAAATCTAAAACTGCTGGTTTGATGACCATTGGCATGCTCAAATATTTTTCAACTTTAGTTTTGCCATTTACCATTGGGAAAACTTCTAAGGCTGCGAATCCTCCTTTATAACCAGCTTGAACACTGACTCTAAATGTTGCTGTTGAGCCAGGCGGAACATCTTTACCAGCGGTTGTAGATTGAACCACGCCGGTGCTTAAGAAGAAGTTATTGGCATTGGCATCACGGTTCACAATGAAATACGTGTCTTTACTCCAGGTGGTCTTTCCCGTGTTTTTTAGAGTGAGAGTGATTTCTTTTTGTTCTCCAGGATTGAAATCGTACAATGGGATTTCTTGTGCAAGTTGGAAATCGTTTTGTTGATCAGCTGCAAGACTTGGTGCGCGATCAATGATTGATGGTTTGAAACCATTTTTTGCCGCGAGACGAATTGCTGGAATTTGATCGTAGAGATGTTGGCCCGGGCAGCTTGTAGACATGATATCGCGGTGGCCCATGACGTTTGGCATATTTTGACCACGGAACATCGATGTGCCAGTTGGATCAATGTTGTATTGTTTTGATTTCGCGTTAATTAAAGCAACTAATGAATGAATAACCGGTTCAGGAACATCGTTATCTTGGTAGTTTCCAAGCACTGCGATTCCCACTGAACCAATGTTTCCCGGACCTGCGTGAGCGCCTACTACACCGTCACCGCCTGCGCGGCCTTCATAAATATTTCCCTGTGGATCAATGATGTAGTTATAACCGATATCGCCCCAACCACGTGTGATGGTATGGAAATAATAAATGTCACGGATCGCTTTCATCGGATCATCAAGGTCTACTGTACTTGCTGTGTGATGAATGAAAATTTTTGTTACTTTTGATGGATATTCTTGCGGCCAAGTGAGTTGGTTGCCTTGAGCATCTTTACTTACAGTTCTCACGATTTTAAGTTCATCAGCGTATTTTGTAGCATAATCACTGGATTCTCCCACCACATGAGTTGGTGCAGGATTTTTTGATTTATAAATGCGAAGACTTTCGTCTGCTCCCCATTCAGCACGAGAAATAATATGCACACCAGAAAGTGATGTATCCATTGCTACTTGATTTGCTGCAGTTGAAGGAGCTGGAACTGATGCTGCAAAAAGAGCTCCTTTGCGTTGAACCTGGCTTTGGCTTGTTGTGGAATTGATGTATGTGAATTGAAGATTTTGTACGACAGGGCTTAATGTTCCCTGTTCTCCTGCTAATACGACTTTATATTGAAATGTTTTGGTTGGATTTACCGGGAGAAATGATGATGGATGTAAAGGATCTGCGTCGACTTTTCCATCAAGGTCCGGTTCCAAAAGATACCAATCGGACCATAAATTATTATTACTCGGATCGATAAAACGTACAGAAATTTGCGCTGTGGAGTTTTGAGGAAGTTCTTGTTCCCAAGCCACACTCAATGCTGTAAATACCATTGGTGCGTTTTTAACCGGGGAAAGATAGGTGGAAGTTTTGAGTGGTGAAGAATCTGAGGCAGTTAATGAAGGACTTGTGGCCAAAGGCATGGTTTGAGCCATAGCTGGTGTGCTTGTAACTAGTGTTGCGACCAATGTTACGATAGCTACAGTCCTGATTGTGAAATGTTTGAAAAAATTCTTCATGCGTTTGATTTAAGAAACAAAAATATTCTTCACCCTTTTTATATAACTCATATATTCAATTATTTTAACATTTTTTGACGTGACATTCAATGATTATATGGCTTAAAAAAGCCACAATCCTTTACTTTCTTGCCCCTTATGTTCTAATCAGCCTCAGCGCTACGTTTTTCGTTTGATTTTTAGACATTCCCGAGGTAATGTGGACACGTTTTTGGAGGCTTTCCTCCTTACTCTTTTCACTTTTGATATTACAAAGCTCCGCACTGGTCTTTCCAAGTGCAGCTCACTTGCGGGGTTTTCTATTTTCACTTCCCAAATGGCATTAACATATAATCTTAAGTATCGAAAACTGAACTTTTTTCAGAAAGTTCTCTTGGAAAAAGAGGGCGAGATTGTTATTGATCGCCAATCTTTCCGCTTAAAAGGCAAAGGCGCTCACGATCAAGGTGAAGCGATCTATTTTAACGATATGAAAGATTTGGTCGTTGAAGGAAACGATGAGCTTCGTTTTTCTACCTATAAGAAGGAGAAATATATTCTTACAGATTTTTCCAATTTGTTTGAATCTTTTTTGAAAGATTTTTTCCGTGTAAGAAATGAGTTTTTTGCTGAACAGTTATTTATGAAAGTTGGCATGCTCTATAAAGAGTATGAAGGAAGTGTTGAAGTTATTACGAAACAAGATCAGGTTTTGCCTAAGGGAAAAGCGCGAATTCAGTTTTATGAAGGTAGTCTGATTATTATTCCGGAAATGAGCGAATGTTTTGTGCTTCATTATAACTTTTTAAAGAGTCACGAATTTGATAGCGATGAATATGTGATGCGTCTTTATATGGATAATGGAACGAATGTTCATATTTCTAAATTCGGAAGTTATTTTGAAGATGCTCAAGAAAGTTTTGAATTGCTTCTGGGAAAATTGTATCAAAAAATCATGAACCAGCTGGTTGATGTTTTCCCAGGAATGCAGCCTGCTGATTTGCTTCGCTTGGCTTATGCGGTTCGTGATAATAAAGGTGTTTCATTTGCGGCTTTGAAAAAGATTCACGATGATTTGCCTGCAAAAGTTATGGATTTAGTGTTTGGACAGAATCCTGCGATTAAAGAAAAGGTTCAGGTTTTGCGTGATATGGGTCAAAGTGATCAGCATTTTTACCTTGGATTTTCTTTTCATCCAAAGCCTGACAAAAAAGAAACGGCCATTAAAACATGGTTTTGTTATGCTCTTCCATTGAAAAATGTGATTGCATTGGGTGTGACTTCGGTTCCGAATGATGCAACTGTTCATTTTTTCCGTATTTCCATCAATCCAGCAGAAAAAGACGACAAGCTTCCTGAAAAAATTTATGAGGTGAACTATTCGATGTATATTTTGAAGTCGGATTTGGGTCCTTTATATAAGGATAAGCGTGAATTGCAAAAAAGCAGGTTTAAAACTGCGCTTCGAAGGCTTTCTGCTCTACGATTTTTGCGTAAAAGCTATATTTGGAGAAATTTTGGTCCAGATGTGTCTTTTTTGCAGCGTGATTTGGAAACTGTTTTCAAACGTGCTTCTTTGACGATGCATGTGCCGACTGAACCTCTTCCAAAAGCCAAAACATAGGAAGTTTTGCTTTTTTTATTTTAATGCGTCTATAATAGTGACGTTATTCTTTCTCATCATTTTATGAGCGACGCAGTTTTTACCGACAAAAATTTTCAGGACGATGTTATCAAAGCCAGTGGGTTGGTAATGGTTGATTTCTTTGCGACTTGGTGTGGTCCTTGCAAAATGATGGCTCCGTCTATTGATAAATTAGCTGAGGTTTATAAAGGTAAGGTTAAAATGGGCAAATTGGATGTTGATGAAAATCCAGAAGTTTCCGGCCAATATGAAATTCAGAGCATTCCTACGATTATTTTCTTCAAGAATGGAGAAATGGTTGATAAACTTATTGGTTTTCAAAGTGAAGAAGCTTTGAAGAATAAAATCGATTCTCTTTAAAAAGTTTTTTGTTACAAAAATTGAAGGTCTTGTGATTTATTTCACAGGACCTTTTTTGAAAACTTTTTTTGTTTGGAAATTATTTAAAAATTTTAAAAAAAATATTTTAAAAAAGTTCTTGTTGTGAATCTGATTTTTTAGAAATATTTTTTTTTGAAACTTTTTTTTCTGGAGATTTTTTTTCTTCAGAAATTATTTTAGGAATTAATTTCGGAACTGATTTAGAAAAATTTTGCGGATGTGCCTTGGCGTGATCTGCCTCTTTCTGAGCCACTTTATCGCATTCGTTATTCCAATAATTTTTAGCATGACCTTTCACCCATTGATAATGAATATCCAAACTTTCATTCAACTCATCAAGTTCTTCCCACAAATCTTTATTCGCTTTTCTTTTCCAACCTTGGAGTAAAGTTTGAATCACTAAATTAGAATCGGAATATAAAATTATTTCATTATCATGAAGTTGGTGATGGTCAATATACCGCAGTGCTTCGATCACGGCGGTCATCTCCATTCTGTTATTTGTTGTATCAAAAGTATTACCTTTTAAAATTTCAAAAGCTTTTTTTGAATTTTTTTCCAACAAAATTGCACACCATCCACCCGGTCCCGGATTACCTTTGCAACTTCCATCTGTATAAATTTCAATTTGTTTCATGTAATAATTTTATCATGATGTAAAAAAAATTGCACTGCGAATTTTGTCTTGTACCTAAGGAAATTTGAATGCATGATTTTTTGAAAAATATTTTTGAAAAATTTTTAAACGCAAATTTCATGCTTATTGATCGCGAAAAACTTTACATTAAATATTTTTTTTGATAGCATGCAAATATTAAACAGGTTCATTTGAACCTTTATACATCTTAACTTTCCTTCCATGATGAAGAAGAAAGCTAAAAAAGTTGCTAAAAAGCCAGTAAAAAAAGTGGCTAAAAAAGCAACAAAAAAGCCAGTAAAAAAGGCTAAAAAAGTTGCTAAGAAAAAGAAGAAATAAATTCTTTTTTTGGACTTTGGGAAAGGCCTCGCATAGCGGGGTCTTTTTTTTATGTATTTTTTGATGCGTTTCGATTGAACTCGCGAAGTGATTTTGATAATGTTGTTGCGATCATCTCAGGTATTTCTCGGGTTTGTTTATGGCAAAAAAAACTTCCAAGACGAAAAAGCTTAAAAAGAAGCTACGGGCAGCTCAAAGAAAGGAGCAGCAAAAACAATTAACCCAAACAAATGGACAGGTTTTGGAAACTTCAACGAATCTTCCAGAAACTCAAACTGAAACTATTTCCAGTTTGGAAGCAAAATTTTCTGCTTCGAACAAAAAGCCTGAATCGGATAAAAAATCTGAATCTCAAAAAAAACAGGAACCAACAAAAAAACTTTCTAAAGAAGAGAAAAAAGCTGCGAAGAAAAAAACTAAGGAAGAAAAATTAAGAGCGAAGCGTGAAAAAGCTGAACAAAAAGCTGAACAGAAAAAAGTGAAGTTTGAACAAAAGATTCAACTTGAGAAAAATTCTCATACATATTTTTCAGCACTTCAAAGAAAATATGGGAAGCACGTAAAAGTTGTTCAGGGACCGGTGACAAAAATCCTGAAATTTTTTGCTGTCATTATTATTCTGGGAATCTTATTCATTGTTGCACTCTATTTAACGTTTGGACGCGACTTGCCTGATGTTCGTCTGCTTAAAGATATGAATTTTGCTGAGACGACTCATATTTATGATCGTAATGGTCATGAACTTTATAGTATTTTCGGTTCGGAAAATCGCGAGTATATTGATCTTTCACAAGTGAGTCCTTATGCGATTCATGGAACGATTTCAATTGAAGATAAAAACTTTTATCATCACTTTGGTTTTGATCCAGTTGGTATGATTCGTGCCGGGCTTCAGAATATTAAAGATGAAGGTATCTCACAGGGTGCATCAACAATTACTCAGCAGTTAGCCAAAAACGTGTTCCTTTCTGCTGTTCAAACTTACGATAGAAAGATTAAAGAAGTTTTGCTTTCTTTGGAAATTGAATGGAACTTTAGTAAGGACGATATTTTAGAAATGTACTTTAATAAGATTCCATATGGTTCAAATGCCTTTGGAATTGAAGCTGCTTCACAAACATTTTTTGGAGTTCATGCGAAAGATTTAAGTTTGGTTCAGGCCAGCGTGTTGGCTTCTTTGCCCAAAGCTCCGTCCTTTTATTCACCATATGGTCCAAATGTAAAAGACTTAATGGGCTATTGTAATATGGATATAGAAGATAATGGTGATGATCTTATTGGAACAATGGAAGTCACTACACAACAATCAACGCAGCAAACGACACAACAGGCTCTAACTCAAACTCAACAGGTTTCTCATTCTGCAGCTACAAGTTGTAGTTCTCCAAGTGATCCAAATTATGTGTTTGGCCGCAAAGATTATGTTCTTCAGCGTATGGTTGAGGATGGTTATATTACTCAGGATCAACTGTTACAAGCTTGGAAAGATGGTCTTCATTTAAAATTTATTGATCCAAAACATAGTATTCAAGATCCTCATTTCGTATTTTTTGTTAAAGACTATCTCACTCAAAAATATGGAAAAGAGTTGGTGGAAAATGGCGGACTTCAAGTTATTACGACACTTGATCCGAATGTTCAGGATGCTGCTGAAAAAGCGATCCAGGATCACACAGATTTGATTCATCGTTATGGTGCGGATAACGCAGCGATGGTTGCGCTCGATCCAAAAAACGGTCAAATCCTGGCAATGATTGGTTCCCGTGATTATTGGGACCCAGCGATCGATGGTCAGGTGAATGTTACTATTTCTCCGCGTCAGCCAGGTTCTTCGTTTAAACCTTTAGTTTATGCTGCAGCAATTCAAAATGCGGGCATTGGTTCCGGCACGTATTTGGATGATGTGAAGACGATCTTTAATAAGAATGATACGCCAAACGATTATGACGGTAGTTTCTTGGGGCATATTACGATTCGTCAGGCGATTGGCGGTTCCCGAAATATTCCAGCGATTAAAGCTTTTTATGTTGCCGGTGGTGAAGAAAAAGTTTTGGATTTTGTTGATAAACTTGGCGTTACCAATTTGAGAGAGTTTAGAGATGAGTTTAATAAAGATGCGGACAAACGTGGATGGACATTTTATTTTGGCTGGCCAATGGCGATTGGAAGCGGCGAAGTGAGATTGCTGGATTTGGTCGGTGCTTATGCTACTTTCGCGAATCAGGGAAAATACAATGAACCGAATCCGATTTTGGAAGTAAGAGACAGAAATGGGGTGTTGCTTGAATCTTTCCGCGATGCTTCTGCTGATGGAGGGAAACAGGTTATTGATCCACAAGTTGCCTATATTATTAATAGTATTTTGAGTGATGTTTCGGTTCGTCCACCAGGTTCTTGGAGAGCATTGCTGACGATTGCTGGAAAAAATCTTGCTGATAAAACAGGTACTTCCAATAAAAATATCCGCGGTCGTGAACTTCCAAATAATGATATTACTGTTGGCTACACGCCTTCTATTGCTGCCGGCTTCTGGGTTGGAAATACCGATGGAAAAGCTTTGGTGAACAGCGCGTATAGTTTGTACACCACTGATCCGATCTTCCATCAATTTTTTGAAGCCATGTTGAAGGATAAACCAAGCGAAGATTTCCCAAAACCTCCGGACATCAAACAAGTTGGACGTGAATATTATCCTAAATGGGGCGGCCCAAAGAGTTTTGAAAGTATGTTCAAACGCCCTGCTAGTTCTCAACAAAATACTACTACAACAACAACGAAAGATATTCCTCTTCCTGACTTCTTAAGTAAGAGTCCTGCAGATGTTAAAGCTTATCAGGCGACTCTCAAAAAGATTCAACAAGAAAAACAGCAACAGGCAGCAGGGATTCAGAATTAGACTGAACTAATGCACTATGCTTTCTCGACAACTTCGGGAAGTTTTTGATGGTTGTTGAAAGTGCTTTTTTGCTGTATAATATGATGAAATATCATTATTTGCTATGAGCAGTCTTTTCTTCAAACTTAATCCGCTTTCGAAGCTTAAAATTTATACTGCGGTTCGGGAAATTGTGCTGTCGAAAATGAATCGGGATGAGATGACGGCTCAAAAAGCTGAAGAAATTATTACGTATGCAAAAACAAATATTGTGAACGTGAAATCTGCAGAAATGGGAATAAAATTTTGTGAAGATGTGATGAAAAAATATCCTGAACTTCAAATGCTTATGCAGAAGTTTGAAAAGCGATCTTTAGAGCAATATGACCGGGTGATTACCATGATTATTGACGGGATTATGGAAAAGAATGCGGTTGATGAGGCTGACGGATTGCTCAAGGTTATGGAGAAAAGTACGACGCAAACTGAAAAGGAAAATCTTATGAAATCATTAAAAGCAAAGTATCCTCAAGCTTTTGAAGATGCTGTTGCGGAGGTTTCTCATCATTCTCAACAATAATTATTTCTTAAAAAATTTTTATGGCTGGTGAAAATTTAAATAACAACAATGAGGTTCAAAAAAAATCTAACGATCAACAAAAAACTCCTGAACAACAAGCCAAAGAAAAAGTTGTTCGTGATTCAAATGTTCAACCTGGTGACAAAATAGATAATAGTCCTCTGCCAGATGAATTGAGTTCAAGAAAAAGAGTTGAAGTGAAATTAGGTGCTGGTGAAAGAGATATTAGTAAAGAGCCGGCATTGCAGGATTTTAATCAAAGTATTTTGGACCTTGCAAAAAAGAATATGACATTCAAACCTGAATATGGAGATATCAAAGAAATTACCGTTGCGAACACTGTTTTTGTTTTGGGTAAGCGTTTTATTGATCCAAATAATGCGGAAAAAGGCCGAATCGCTTATGTGAGCGTTTATGTAAAAGGTTTGTCATCAGGTGCGGTTATTCAGCAGGATGTGCCTTTGCAGATGCCGAAGGAAGATGACATTATTTACAACACTCCCCCGTTAAGTGAAAACGATGTGAAAACGATTGATCCTGAAGTGAAGAAAATTGCGTAGTTTTGGAGCGGTATACGGGAATCGAACCCGTGTCTCAGCCTTGGGAAGGCCGCGTACTACCATTGTACTAATACCGCGCTTAACCTGAGAAGAGCGCGCCTATTATAGCATATTCTTTTTTGACACGTTTTGGCATTGAGTGTAGCGTTTTTTGTGATACAGCCTAGCGGAGACAAGGTGTCTCACGCAGCTGTTGCTGTTTGATTGCTCGGAAGTTTTAGAGAAGAAAGCGAGTGTTTGCCATGCAGTACGTTCGGTTGATGTTGGGCTTTGCTCTTTTGCTCATCGCTACGCCGGGTTGTGCAAGCGGAGGATACGCGTCCGGAGGCTACGATTACGGATACTCGAGTGGTGTCAGGGTTGGCGTTGCTGCCCCTGCGTCTTACTACGTTTACGCACCTCCGCCTCCACATGAAGTGGTGGTCGTGGAGCGTCCGTACGGCCATTACGAGGGTTGGCACGAAGGTGCTTACTACCGGAATGGATACGTTGAGCATCGTTCAGTGGTCGTGACGCGGGCTGCCCCGCATTACGAGCACCGCGCTGCTCCGCCGCATGTGTATGCGAAAAAGCGCCGGCACTTAGCGGCGTCCACGGCACGGACCTTGAGACTCTTGCGGCTTTTGCGCTCGAGTTTCGGTCCGCGCCAGTGGGTTTTCTTTTGTTTATTAAAACTTCCGAGCTTTGCTTTTATGCTGGGCGAATCACAAAACAGTAATGTGCGTTGTAATTTGTGAAATCAGCAGGAATTGTGCGGCGTTGAATGTTTTGAATCGTGCAAGGACTGAGTTTTTCATTCTGGAGACGGAATCCTTGTTTGTTGTTGGAAAAAAGAATGAAGCCGGTTGGTGTAAGAACTTCTAAGGCGTCATTTATGAGTTGTGGATGATCTTTTTGCACAGAAAAACTTTTACCTTTGTTGCGGGAAAAAGATGGTGGATCAATGATAATAATATCGAATTTTAGATTTTTCTTTTTGGCATATTTGAAAAATTCACGAGTGTCCATTTTGTAGACCCAGTTTTGTTCATGTGGAAGGTTGTTGAGTTCAAGATTTTTTTTGATCCATTCGCAATAGGTTTTGGAAAGATCGACGGAGTAGGTTTTTGCCGCACCGTTTGCAGCAGCGTAAATGCTGAAAGATCCAGTGTACGCAAACGTATTCAGGACGATTTTTCCTTTAGATTGTTCGCCAATCCACCTTCGGGTTTCGCGGTGGTCTAAAAATAAACCGATGTCTAAATAACCGGAAAGATTACACTGAAATTTGTGCCCATATTCCTCAATAATGATGGTTTTGTCTTCTTTTTGAGGCGATTCTGGATTGGGGGTCGATTCTGGCTCGGTTGGTTTTGGAACCGCTCCAGTGTGGTCTGCGCGAGGCGTACGGTCTTTGTAGTAGAAGTCATGAACATTCACGAGACTTTTGAGGCTGGATTCGATCTCCAGTTTTTCTTCGTCTGTAATCAGCGCAAAACAGTGAATAATGGCATTGTTGGCATAAATATCAATGGCTACAGGAAGCCAAAGCTGGTCGTTGTCATACAAACGGTACGCTGTAATATTATTGTCCGCGATGTATTTTAATCTTTGGTGGTAATTCTTGTTGAGAAGCTCAAAAATTTCGGATTGAGGCATAAGTGAATTTCGGTATAGTGCTTTGGCTGTTTCGCAGAGGATATTATCACATTTGGAGTTGTGAAGAAGCTGGAATGAACTATTGACAATATTGAATTATTATGTTATTTTAATCTCTTAAAATTTATACTTTCGCTTATGGAAAGCACAACACACAATCCGCAATGGGAAACTAATGCTATCTATCCGCTTTTTGGAGAAGTTCCTGAATATAAATTAAATTTCGGTTTGAACCCAAACCTTGATCATTCTTTGCCAAAAATTGAAGCTAAAAAAGGGCCTTCTTTGGCAGAAAAACGCGAATTTGCAAAAAATAGTTTCGTGGTTGAACAAAAACGTGTGAACATTGAAACTCGCGCCCAAGTAGAAGCATTGTTTGCTGATTATAATGACCGTGCTACTCAAGATTTTGAGCATTATTTAAAAGATACTCCAAAGCCTGCTCAAGTTGAACAACCTGAAAATTTTAGTAAAGCTGTAGATGCTTCTGAATCAAAATGGGCTGAATATAAAGCAAAACCAGTTGCTCCTAAAAAATCTCTTTTTACTTCTATGAGTGAAGCTTTGTTTGGAAAGAAAACGGTTAAACCTTCTGAAGAAGCAAGAAATATTGGTAGATTGACGGAAGCGAATACAGAACGATTGAATGATAAAGAAAAAAATATGCCTTCTTGGGCTCAAAATGCATTAGCAAGAGCAAAAGAGGTGGACCAAAAAGCTTTGAGCGATCTTCATGTTAAGCGTACTGATTTTACTGAAAATGCACCTTCATTTATGAAACCACAAGAAGAACAAAAGCCAAAACAAGGTAAATTGGCAAAATTGGCTTCATGGGTTAAATCTTGGTTCTAAAAATTATTGCGATTTTAAAAGCCCCGGCTCGTGAGAGTCGGGCTTTTTTGTTGAGATTGAGCGTGCTTGTGGCTATTTGATTTATTCCTCTTCGCCTTCATACCGTTTTTCCATTGCTGAACTGTCTTTCCAGCTGCCATCTATGTCGCGGAATTTAATAGTGAGCTTGAAAGTGAATTCATTTTCGCTGCGGGCATAATGTTCAACCAAACGTCCGGATTTTTCTGATTCGGTTTTGGTCACTTTGTTTTCTTTGTCCAAAATGAGCATAAAATCCATGCCATTCTTGCTGAATTCATGGGTTTCACGAACACCCATTTGGTCTTCCTGATTGGTTTTGTAGTCAAAACGGAACAATGGTTCAATGCTGATTTCGTCATCTTCCAAATCATCCAAAAGGTTAGCTTTAATGTCATCCCATTTGTCTTCAGAAATTGTGATCATAAGGGTTGAAAATGGATTGGTGAGCTCAATTATTCTGGCTCAACTGTAACGAAATTTTGCTTTTTCTACAACTCGAATTATGTTACGGTGTTGGCACCTTAGCATTCACCAATGTTTACTGACCTTCAAATTGAGCAGGAAACTGAGCGGCTTCACGAAAAACTCCAGCATGTGGGGTAT
>Ga0207658_10000571_pt1 | contig 33340 bp, 33 predicted proteins | sample KBSS33metaG_FD_184322 | JGI IMG/M metagenome (GOLD analysis project Ga0207658, IMG submission 184322) | Switchgrass rhizosphere microbial communities from Kellogg Biological Station, Michigan, USA - KBS S3-3 metaG (SPAdes) (version 2) | ecosystem: Host-associated > Plants > Roots > Rhizosphere...
TAGAGCGGGCAGCGGGTAATGGCGACGCCATGCTCGACAGCGCGTGTCCAGCCGCGCTTGCGGAAGCCCGGCAGCACCGACCAGCCCGGATAGAACGGCACGCCGACGATGGCCTCGACCTCGTAACCTGCCCTCACCCACTCCCGCGTCATGTCACCGCTGTAGAGGCCGATCCCGATCTCTTCGGGCGCGTAGTTCAGACCCAGGAACAGGACCTTCACGCCGTACCCGTCCCACGGCGCGAAACACTATCAAGCCGCCCGTGCCGAGCGTCCGCTGCCGGCGCTCCGCATGCGGCGCCGCGGCCCGCGCCGTAGACCATTTTTCCCGCATGCCGATAAGCCAATGTGCCGCCCCTCATGCAGCTTCGACCAAACCGGGTCGGGAATGCATGCAGCGATGGCGGTCACCCAGTGAACTCCTTGCAAGCTCGGCAGGTGCGTTGGTGTCGTCGCCGAGGGCGGAGCAATTGACTATGCTACTATTTTACAAAGATTTATCGGGCCGAACAGGCTGACGGAGAGTCGTTCAAAGCATCGTCGGCGACGAACAGGGTTAAGCAATTTTAACCAAGGCGGGAATGGCGCACGACCGGTTCAGCCATTGAAATGCTGCAGGATCTTGCCGTCCACCGGCTCCTTGAAGCGCACTGCCAGATGGCTGGCGTCCTTGCGCGTTGCGGTCGCTTCGAACGGGCCCACGGCGCCGATCCAGAGCGTGAAGGCCTCGTCGATCAGTTCCGCCCCATCTTCGGCCTCGAGATCGCAGCCGCGGTCGGCCAGGTCGGAGATTCGCACCGGGGCTGAGCCACGCGTGCCTACCCATTCGCCGTAGAGAATTTTCGTCATCGTCTTCACGCCGCCCGGATTGCCCGAGCCCTTCTTTCTTCATCAACGCACGACGGATCCGGATCGGTGCCCGAAGCCTTTCGCATCCACTTCCCGATATTCGCCGTACAGGTCAGTGCCATGGCACGCGAGCGACAAATTTCAGACACTCGGTAGCATAGGCAGATTAACGGAGCTTTTAATGCGGCGAGCCGCTCTCAGGCTGCCTGGCCTTGCGCCGAACTTGCGCGCTCCTTGCCAGCGAGCGTCTTCACGAACTGCTCGCGCCAGTGCACCACGTCCTCGTCACGCACGGACGCAAGCAGCTTTTCGTGGCGCTTGCGCCGCTGTGCCAGCGGCATCTCCAGTGCCAGCTTGATCGTCTCGCTGACATGCTCGACCGAGTGCGGATTGACGAGCAGCGCGTCCTTCATCTGCATCGCCGCTCCGGCGAACTGCGAGAGGATCAGCACGCCAGGATTCTCCGGGTCCTGCGCCGCGACGTATTCCTTGGCGACGAGGTTCATCCCGTCGCGCAGCGGTGTCACCAGGCCGATGTCGGCCGCGCGGTAGAAGCCCGCGAGTTCGGCGCGCGGGAAGCCGCGGTTGACGTAGCGGATCGGCACGAACGCAACGTCGGCATGGGCACCGTTGATGTGCCCGGTCTTGCGTTCGAGGTCTTCGCGGATCTGCTGGTAGCTGGCCACGTCGCCGCGGCTCGGCGGTGCGATCTGCAGCAGCACCGCCTTGCTAGCGAGCTCCGGATGGTCGGCCAGGAAGCGGCCGAAGCTGGTAAAGCGCTCGCCGAGGCCCTTGGAATAGTCGAGCCGGTCGACACCGATCAGGATCTTGCGGCCGCGAACGCTCGACTTGAGGCGATCGTGCGCTTCCTTGGCTTGCTCGCTTGCCGCTGCCTCGGTGAACTCGGCATAGTCCACGCCGATCGGAAACGCGCGGGCGACCACGCGGCGGCCCTTGTAATCGATCGAGTTGTCGAGCCGCACCTGCAGACCCATCTCCTTTTGCACGTAGTGCAGAAAGCTCTCGAGCCATTCGGTCGTCTGGAAGCCGATCACGTCGTATTCGAGCATCGAGGTGACCAGCCGCTCGTGGAACGGCAATGAGGTGAGCAGCCGCGTGGGCGGCCAGGGCGTGTGCAGGAACAGGCCCATGCGGTTGTCGATGCCCTTGCTGCGCAGCATCGAGGCGAGCGGTAGGAAGTGGTAATCGTGGACCCACACCAGGTCCTCGGGCTCGATAAGTGGCAGGACCGCCGTGGCGAAGCGCTCGTTCACACGCTCGTAGCCCTCGCCGAAATTGCGGTCGTACTCGGTCAGGTCGATGCGATAGTGGAACAGCGGCCACAACGTGCGGTTGGCGTAGCCATTGTAGTATTCCTCGATGTCCTGCGGTTCGAGGTCGATTGTGGCAGTAGTCACACCCTCGTTGCGCTGCATATCAAGGTGGCCGGTGAACTCCACGGTCTCCTGGCCCGACCACCCGAACCAGATCCCGCGGTGTTCGCGCAGCGCCGAATTGAGCGCGACGGCCAGCCCGCCCTGGGCACCGGCCACGCCCGACGCGGTGGGCACGGATACCCGGTTGGAGATGACGATCAATCGGCTCATGCTGGTCCCTCGGCGCGGCCTGAGCCCGCCCGTCGGTGCCGGCGCGTCAACGCCAGTCCCGCCACGACCGGGACAGCTGCCCGGCGCAGTTGATGATACCCACAAGCGAATAGGTCTGCGGAAAGTTCCCCCACAGCTCGCCGGTCTCGAAGTCCATGTCCTCGCTCAGGAGGCCCGAGCGGGTGCGGTGCGCGAGCATCGCCTCGAACAGCCGCCGCGCCTCGGCGTCGTCGCCGCTGCGGTGCAGCGCCTCGATCAACCAGAAGGTGCAGATGTTGAAGGCGGTCTCGGGCAGGCCGAAATCGTCCTCGCTATCGTAACGCAGCATGTGCTCGCCGCGGCGCAGCGCCTTCTGCACCGCCTTGAGCGTGGAGAGCGATCGCGGATCGTCGGCCGCGAGGTAGCGCAGCTCGACCATCTGCAGGAGGCTGGCGTCGAGCTGGACGCCGCCGAAGCTCGCCGCATAATGCCCGCCGGCATCATGGCCCTCCACCGCGTGCCAGGCGCCCGCGTCGATATGCTTGCGCACCGTATCCGCGCGCTCGCGCCAGACGGCCGCACGATCGGCGAGGCCCAGGTGCTCGGCCGCATTGGCAAGGCGATCGCAGGCCGCCCAGCTCATCACGCTGGAGTAGGTGTGGACCGCAGTGCGCGTGCGAAGCTCCCACAGGCCGGCGTCGGGCTCGTCGTGGGTCTTCCACGCCATCTCACCCACCCGTTCCAGGCTGGTGAAGTCCTCCACCGTCGCGATGCGCAGCAACCGCTGGTCGGAAAACGCCTGGATCGAGGGGAGGACGATCTGGCCGTAGCAGTCGTTCTGCACCTGGTAGTAAGCGGCATTGCCCACCCGCACCGGGCCCATTCCGCGGTAGCCGGCGAGGTCCGGCGCTTCCCACTCGATGATCTCGCGCGCGCCGCTGACCGCGTAGAGCGGCTGGATCGCGCCCCCTTCCGCATCGTCGACGATGTTGCGCAAGTATGCGAGATACTTCTCCAGCACGTCGAGCGCGCCCAGGTGATTGAGCGCCTGCACCGTGTAGTAGGCATCGCGGATCCAGCAGTAGCGGTAGTCCCAGTTGCGTTGGCTGCCCTCCGCCTCCGGGATCGAGGTGGTGAGCGCGGCCACGATGGCGCCGGTCTCCTCATGCTGGCACAGTTTGAGCGTGATGGCGGCGCGGATCACCGCTTCCTGCCAGTCGATCGGCGTCGCCAGCCCGCGCACCCACAGCCGCCAGTAGTCGCCGGTACGCTGGAGCATGGCCTCAAGGTCATGCGCGATCTCGCCCGCAAACGGCTCGTCCGGCCCGAGGAAGAAGTGCAACGCACGCTCCAGCCGGAAATAGCGCTCGTCAAGGACGTAGCCCACCGGCGCATCGGTGGTGAGGCGCAGGGCATTGCGCTCGACCAAGTAGCGGATGTGGTTGGACCCTTGCGTGATCGGGGCGAGCTGCGCGCCGTAGCCGCTCATCGGCGTCAGGATGGTGCGGATGCGCGGCGCGCCCGAGACGGGCCGGACGATACGGGCGAACGCCACGGGGCGATAGGTGCGGCCCGAGCGTTCGAACCGCGGGCAAAAATCGAACACCTCGACCGCGCCGCCACTGGCATCCTCCAGCCGGGTGACGAGGATCGGCGTGTTGCGCAAGTAGCGCTGGCTGACCGAGACCTGGTCCTCCAGCTCGAAGCGCCAGGTCCCTGCATCGCGCGCACCGCCGCGCAGCAGGGCGCAGAAGGTAGGATCACCGTCGACACGCGGCACGCAGCCCCACACGATCGCTCCGCAATCGTCGACTAGCGCGCTGACCTGGCAATTGCCGATGGGCCAGAGTTCAAGGCTGCTCGGAGCCGCTGGCGGCGCCTGCTCGGGTGCAACCATCGGCTCAGTCCTCTTCCAGCAATGCGCCGAGCCAAGCATGGACTTCAGCGACGCCAGGCAGGCGCCAGTGCGCCGCCGTCTCGCGCTGCGGACCGACGAGAATACCGGCGCCGCCGAAGCGCTCGACGACGACGAACGCGTCCTCGTCGGTCACGTCGTCGCCCACGAACAGCGGCGTCGCGCCGGTGAAGGCAGGCTGGTCCATGAAACGAGCGACCGCGGTGCCCTTGTCCGAACCCGGCATGGTGAGCTCGATCACCAGCTTGCCGTGCTTCAGCGCCAGGCCGTGCTCCGCGGCCAGCACGGTGGACAGCTCCAGCAGATCGGGCAGCACCGCCTGGTTGTGCCGGTAGTGGACCGCGATGCTGTAGGGTTTGGGCTCGACGATGAGGCCTGGGCGCTCGCCGGACCAGCCGAGCAAGGTCGTCGCCACCTCAGCCGGCAGTGGATCGGCGAGCGGCACCACTGCGCTCTCAGCCGAGACGCGAAACTCGCCGCCATGCGAACCGGCCATCGCCACATCGAGCGGACCGAGCAGCTCGTCGAGCACGGCCAGGGTGCGACCGCTGACGATCGCCAACCGGCCGTCGAGGCGCCGCGAGACGCCAGCAATGAGGCCGGGCAGCGCCTTCGACACCTCGACCGCGTCCGGACGGTCGGCGATCTCCACCATGGTGCCGTCGAAATCCAGGAACAGCGCCGGCCGGTCCTGATCGCGCAGGCTCGGCGGCCGCGTCAAGTCGGGAGAGTGAGCCGGAGCGTGGAGCGTCGCGTTCAAAGCTGTACCTTGTCGCATTCCGGAGCCACCCCGGCCCGGTCCGTCGATCGCAACGATCGGTTCGCCACGCGGTTCCGTGGCGCCCGCCAGTTCGTGCTGCAGTGCAATGGCAACAATCGACTGCCAAGGCACAAGCCTGGGCCGTGGATGGGAATTCCAGCTCGCGCGGGCCGACGGGAATATTTTGCAGTGGCGAAGATCACGGCAGAACCGATAGGCTGTTCGCGTCTTTGGGCCTTGCCTCTTGCGTCGGTCCGCGCTTTGGATGCGTCCGATGTTGCTCGAGGCCGGGCATGAGCACTCTCGAAAGGTTGGGAATGAAGAAAATCGTGGCGTTCGATCTCGACGGGACCTTGGCGCTGTCCAAGCAGCCGCTGACCGACGAGATGGCCGAACTGATGGCGCAGCTCCTCACCGTGGCGCAGGTGGCCGTGATCTCCGGTGGCGACTGGCCCCAGTTCGACAAGCAGGTGGCGAGCCGCCTGCCCGCCCACGCCGATGTCTCGCGCCTGTGGATGATGCCCACCAGCGGCGCCAAGCTTTACCGCCACCAGGAAGGCGAGTGGACCTCGATCTACGCCGAGCTTTTCACAGAGGATCAGAAGCGCGAGATCCTGGAGGCGTTCGACGCCTCGCTCGCCGCCACCGGCTTCACGCCCGAAGAGACCTGGGGCGAGCGGATCGAGGATCGCGGCAGCCAGATCACCTTCTCGGCGCTCGGCCAGCAGGCACCGCTCCACGCCAAAGAAGTCTGGGATCCGGACTTCGCCAAACGCAAGGTGATCCAGGCCGACCTCATCAAGCGACTTCCCGGCGTCTCTATCAACCTGGGCGGCGCCACTTCGGTGGACGTGACCCAGCCCGGCGTCGACAAGGCCTGGGGCCTCAAGCGCCTGGCCGAGCACAGCGGCGTCGCCGAGACCGACATGCTGTTCATCGGCGATGCGATCTTCCCGGGCGGCAACGACTACCCGGCCAAGGCGATGGGCCTCGACACCGTCTGCGTGCGCGACCCGGGCGATACCGCCAACGTCATCACCGCCATCGTCGCCTGCCAGAAAGGCGGCTGACGACGGCCGGGCGGCCAGCGTGCCCGCGTTCTACCTGACGCTGATCGCGGTCCTGCTCGCGGGGCTGGGCGCGCGCGACCAGGTGACGATCGCCGGACTGTCCGAACGGCAGGGCCGCAGACCCGGCGTCCTGCTGGTCGGCCTGGCGGGAGCGACAGCGACGGCGCTGGCTGCGGGTTGGGCCGCGGGGTTGATGCTCCAGAGCCTACCCGCCCGTGCGCGCGGGATCTTCGCCGCCATCGCGCTGGGCATGGCCGGGCTCGAATCGCTGGTGCTGGTCCCTCGTCGCAAGCCCGACGAGCCGACCCATTCGCTGGGCGCGTTGCTGTTCGTGCTCGCCGTGAACCAGGCGACCGACGCCGCGCGGTTCCTGATCTTCGGACTGGGCGTCGGCCTCGCCGCGCCGACGATGGCGGCCGCCGCGGGCGTTCTTGGCGGCGGGCTGCTCATCGCCTTGGCCTGGGCCCGGGCCGATCTGCTGGCGAGCCCGGCGGCCCGCTGGAGCCGGCGCCTCGTTGGCGCGCTTCTCACCGTGACTGCGCTGGTGCTGTTCCTTCGAGAAATCGGCATAGTGTGATTGCAAAATGCAATCGAACCCTTGCTTCTCATCTGCGTTTCGCGGCTTAGATATGTGCACTTAGATACGTGCATGGTACCGACAGGAAGGGATCGACAATGACCTCCAAGGACAACTCGAAGGCCGCGCTGATCGACAGTCTCAACGGCCTGCTGGCGGACACGTTCGCGCTCTACATCAAGACCAAGAACTTTCACTGGCACGTGCGCGGCCCGCAGTTCCATGACCTGCATCTGCTGTTCGACACCCATGCCACCGAGATTTTCGGCCTGACCGACCTGATCGCCGAGCGCGTGCGCAAACTGGGCGGCACCACGCTCACCTCGATCGGCGCGATCGGCGCGAAGACCAGCGTGAAGGACGAGGACGACACCAGCCTCGATGCGATGGCGATGGTCAAGCAGCTGTTCGAGGACAACAGTGCCTACGTCGCCACGCTCAAGGACGTGAAGGAACTGGCGGGCGAAGCCGGCGACAATGCCACCGATGGCATCATCGATGACTGGACGGACCAGGCCGAACAGCGCGCGTGGTTCCTGCGCGAGATCATCGCCTGACCTTCGTGGCCCGGATCGTCGAGAACCCCGACGACGAGGTGATCGCCGCCTGGACCGCGGAGCGCCTGCGCGGCGCACTTGCGGCCGGCGGTGACATCGCGGTAACTGTTCCGGGCGGCTCGACCCCCTTCCCCATTCTCGAGCGGCTCGCGGCTGCCGATCTCCCCTGGCCGCGGGTCAGCGTGTGGCCAGGCGACGACCGGCTCGTTCCCGAGGCACACGCCGCCAGCAACGTGGGCAAGATCCGCGCGCTGCTGGAGCCGGCGGGTGCGCGGATCGTGCCATTGAACGAGGATGCACTACCTCCGCATTTCGCGCTCGCCTGGCTCGGAATGGGCGGCGACGGGCACATCGCCTCGCTGTTCCCCAACATCGACCCGCGCGCCGACGATCCGCTGCCGGTGCGCCGCCTGACCCCCGATCCGCTCCCGCCGGAGGCTCCGTTCGACCGCATCAGCCTCACCATCCCGGCGCTGCTCGACAGCGATGCGCTGATGTTCGTGATCCGCGGGGCCGACAAGCGCGCGGTGCTGGACGCGGCGCTGCGCGGCGAGAACGACCTGCCCATCGCGCGCCTGCTGCGCGCCGCCCGCCAGCCCGTCACCTGTTTCTGCTGAAGCTCATTCCGGCGCCGTTGCATCGGGCGCTCTACCGGCTGGCGCACCGCGGCCGAGTGCTGATTTGGCGGTCCTCGAAGCGACGGTCGGCGGGGGTTCGGATCACTGCGCTCGACGGACAGGGCCGGGTGCTGCTGGTGCGCCATTCCTATGGCTCGGGCACGTGGATGCAGCCGGGCGGAGGTCTGAACGCGAGCGAAGACCCGGCCGCGGCCGCCACTCGCGAACTGGCGGAGGAAACCGGCTTGGTCCTCGTGGGACCGAAGCTCCACCCGCCTCGAAGCGAAGACCTCCACGGCGCCCCCCACACGGTCCATGACGTGATCGGCACCGCCACAGGCGTTCCGATTGCCGACGGCCGCGAACTGATCGACGCCCGCTTCTTCGCGCTGGATGCACTGCCGACCGGGCTGGCGAACGGCATTGAGGGGCATCTGCGCGCGATTCTGGGCGATGGGCCCCCCGCTTGATGGGGCTTACAACAAGGAAAGCTGCGCATCCTGGCGCGGTCGCGCGTCCTCTTCGCCGCGTTCGAGGGCGGAGAGGGTCAGGCCCATCAAGCGGATCGGCTGGGGCAGCGGCATCTGATCTTCCAGCAATGCATGGCCGAGCGCCGCGAACTCGGCCTTGTCGGCCACGAAGTGCGTCAGCGAGCGGGCGCGGGTGAGGGTCTGGAAGTCGGCATAGCGTAGCTTCAGCGTCACCGTGCGGCCGCGCGCCTGCGCGCGCTCGATACGTTCCCACACCACGTCGACAATGTGGTCCATCGTTTCGCGCAGCGTCTCAGGCGCCTCGATGTTTTCGAAGAAGGTGCGCTCGCCGCCGACCGACTTGCGCGGCCGGTCTGCCCGCACCTGGCGCAAGTCGACGCCTCTGGCCGCGCGAAACAGGTACTCGGCGAAGCTGCCGAAATTGGCCCGCAGGAAAGCGAGGTCCCTGCGGGCGAGGTCGGCGCCGGTCTCGATGCCGAGCCGCGCCATCTTGTCGGCGCCGCGCGGGCCGATGCCGTGGAAGCGACGCACCGGCAGCCCGGCGACGAAGGCGGCACCCTGCCCCGGGCGAATGACGCACAGCCCGTCCGGCTTGTTCTGGTCGCTGGCGAGCTTGGCGAGGAACTTGTTGTACGAGACGCCGGCGCTTGCCGTCAGGCCCGTCTCGGCCCTGATTCGGCGGCGGATCTCCTGCGCGATGCGAGTGGCCGAGCCGATGCCTTTGAGATCGGCCGTGACGTCGAGGTACGCTTCGTCGAGGCTGAGCGGCTCGACGTGGGGGGTGTAGTCGAGGAAGATCGCGCGGATCTGCTGGCTGACCTCGCGGTAGACTTCGAAGCGCGGCTTGCGGAAAACCAGCTTCGGACATAGCCGTACCGCCCGCGCCGACGGCATTGCCGAGCGCACTCCGAACGCGCGTGCCTCGTAACTCGCCGCTGCCACCACACCCCGACCCGAGGAGCCACCGACCGCCACCGGCAAGCCGCGCAGCGACGGGTCGTCGCGCTGCTCGACGCTGGCATAGAAGGCATCCATGTCGACATGGATCACCTTGCGCAGGCCATCCGCCTCCTGCTCGCCAGCCGACTCCGATTCCTGCGCCGCCATCGCGCTTCTATAGCGATATGCGCGCAGAAAAGCGCCGGCCTGAAACGGTTTGGGCTGGAACCGCCTTCGCACTTGCGGCAAGGGCTGGTCAATGCATTCCCCCGGTGCCTCCCCCGCCCGGTTCCCGATGAAGGAAGCCGAGTTCGTTGCGCTCATGGCCTCGTTCCAGGCGCTCCAGGCCCTGGCAATCGATGTCATGCTGCCGGCGCTCGGCGCCATCGCACGCGATCTCGACGTTGCCGATCCCAATCGCCGGCAACTGGTGGTCGGCGTCTTCCTGCTTTGCTCGGGCCTCGGCTCGCTGTTCCCCGGCGCTCTCGCGGACCGCTTCGGCCGCCGCCCGGTGATCCTCACGGCGGCGGTCGCCTTCGTGGTGCTCTCGGCGGTCTGCGCCATTTCCGGCAGCTTCGAGCTGCTGCTGGTCGCGCGCGGGCTGCTCGGCTTCTCGACCTCGGCGCTGATGGTCATGCCGATGACCATTCTGCGCGATCGCTTCGAGGGCGATCGCATGGCGCGGACCCAATCGCTGATCAGCATGACATTCATGGTCGTGCCGATGATCGCGCCGATGCTGGGGCAATCGGTGCTGCTGGTCGCCGGATGGCGCTGGATTTTCGGAATTATGGGTGGGCTTGCCGCCGGCGTGGTTATCTGGGCCTTCCTGCGCTTGCCGGAGACCTTGCACCCGCAGTTCCGCCAGCCGATCCAGCCGCGCGCGATCGCTGGCAACATGGCCACCGCCCTGCGCGAGCGCGCCGCTCTCGGCTACTTCCTGGGGGCGGCCTTCGTGCAAGGCTCGCTATTCGGGTACATCAACACTGCGCAGCAGCTCGTTGCCGAGCACTTCGGCGCTGGCACGCTGTTCCCGGTGGTGTTCGGCGGCATGGCCCTGGTCATGGCCAGCACCAACTTCGTCAATTCGCGGATTGTCGAGCGCTTCGGTGCGCGGCGCGTCTCACACGCTGCGCTGCTGTGCTACATCGCGGTGGCGGCCCTCCATCTCGGGCTCGCGTTCCGAGGCGAGACGATCTGGACGTTCATCCCGCTGATGACGATCTCGATGTGCATGGTGAGCTTCATGGGCTCGAACTTCCAGGCGATCTCGCTGCAACCCTTCGCGCGCATCGCCGGCGCCGCGGCATCGATGATGTCGTTCGTGCGGGTGGTGCTGGGCTCGATCCTGGGGGCGCTGATCGGGCAGGCCTACGATGGCACCCCCCGCCCCTTCCTGATCGCAATGGTGGCCTGCGGCCTGATGGGGCTGGTTTTCATCCTCTATTCGGAGCGAGGCCGGCTGTTCCGTCGGGTGCACTCGGCGGAATTCTACCGAAAGGCCCCGCCGCCGCCGGTCCATCCGACGACGGCGGAGTGACGTCTATACGCTGCGACGGCCGCGGAAGAGCTGGATCAGGCCGACGATGATCGCGATGACGAGCAGGATGTGGATCAGCCCGCTCGACACCTTGAAGACGACGAGACCGAGCAGCCAGAGCACGACGAGTATGGCAGCGATGGTGAAAAGCATGGCGATCCTCCTGAGTGTTACCTGGGCTCAACGCGCCGGCGACCCGGTGGCTCCCACCACGGAAACATTCGCGAAACAATCACCCTGGCGGCTCCCGCCTGCCTGCTATCGGCGCCCTGCTGCCAGACGCGCCAGCTCGCGACGGCTGATCGCAGGAAGCGGCGCGGGCTGAGGCTGCTTCAGCGCCTGCCCGAACGCACCAGCGACGATGGCCAGCTTGCGGCGCTGCCCGATCCGCACCCGATGATCCCAGGCGTGCGCGCCGCGCCGCTCGACCTCGCGACCGATCGCGCCGTAGATGCCCGCCGCTGACAGCACTGCCCAACGCTGCCGGAACGCCAGCCGCGCCGCGCCGAGGCGGGCGGCGCCCTCGTAGACCCGGGCCATCGCGCAGGCGCGAGCGACCAACGGAACCAGCGCCTGGCGGTAGTGCGGCTTGGTCACTTCGCCGGGCGGGATATCGGCTTCCGCCAGCCATTCGACCGGCAGGTAGCAGCGGCCATTGGCGTCATCCTCCCAGACGTCGCGCACGATGTTGCACAGCTGGAAGGCGATGCCGAGGTCGCAGGCACGGTCCAGCGTTTCCTGGTCGTCGGGGGCCACGCCCATGACCGCCGCCATCATCACGCCCACCGCGCCGGCCACGTGGTAGCAGTAGCGCAGCATGTCGGCCTCAGTGCGCGGGCGCCACTCGGCGGCGTCGAGCGCGAAGCCGGCCAGCACGTCCTCCACCATGGCACGCGTCAAGGGCACCTCGCGCATGAGCTGGCCGAGTGCATCGAACGCCGCGACACCGGTCGCCTCGCCGGCGATAGCGAGCTCGGTCAGCGTCCGGATCGTCGCCAGCCGGTCCTCGGGAGGTCGGCGGCCGAGCGCCTGTGGCGCCGGTGCGTGGCCGTGATCCTGCTCGTCCGCGATGTCGTCGCATGCGCGGCACCAGGCGTAGAGCAGCCAGACCCGCTCGCGCGTGGTCCTGTCGAAAAGGCGACTGGCTGCTGCGAAGCTCTTGGACCCACGCGTGATCGATTCGCGCGCCTGCGCAACCAGCGCGTCGCGATCGGCGATCGCGCTCATCGCCGGCGGACGGGTGCCGGGTGCTTCGACAAGCTCAGCACGAGCGGAGGCAGGGGCCTGTGCCATGTCCCCCGCTCATCGCGAGCCTGCCGGACGATGTCCTGAACTTGACGGAAAGCCGGGTCACAATGTGTCCGGATTCATTCGCACGATCGGCGTGATCGGCTGATAGGTCCGCATCCGCTCGAGCAGCGGTTCGAGCTCGGTCTCGGCGAGGATGATGCCCTGGTGCGCGGGCCGGACGAAGCCGACCTCGGCCATGTGGCGATTGAATGCGAGCAGCCCGTCGTAGAAGCCGAAGGCGTTGAGCACGCCCACCGGTTTGTCGTGGTACCCCAGCTGCGCCCAGCTCACCGCCTCCCACAGCTCGTCCATGGTGCCGACGCCGCCGGGAAGCACCAGGAACCCGTCAGAAAGGCGCGTGAACTCGGCCTTTCGCTCATGCATGGTGCCGACGATCGTCAGGTCGCAATCGTAGTTGGCGACCTCGCCGCCGCGACCGTTGCCGCCAACGAGGGCCTCCGGAATGACGCCGATCACTTCGCCGCCCGCGAGCATGGCCGAAGCTGCGATCGCGCCCATCAGGCCCAATCGGCCGCCACCATAGACAACACCAATGCCTTGCCGCGCCAGCGTCTCGCCGACGTGCCGCGCCAGCTCGATATAGCGCGGATCGGCCGGCGTCGCCGAACCACAGTAGACCGCCAGGCGCTTCACGCCAGATCCTCCAGCATCAGCCTGGCGGTCGCCTTGGCGCTGCCGACCACGCCGGGAATGCCGGCGCCGGGGTGGGTGCCGGCGCCCACCAGGTACATGTTCTTCAGCTTGTCGTCGCGGTTGTGGCCACGGAAGTACGCGCTCTGCGTCAGCAGCGGCTCGAGACTGAAGGCGTTGCCCTTGTAGGCCGACAGGTCGCGCTCGAAATCGGGCGGCGCATAGTGGAACTTGGTGACGATGCGATCTTGGATGTCGGGGATCAGCCGGCGACCCACTTCGTCGAGAATGCGTTGCTCCAGCACCGGCCCGACCTCGTCCCAGTCGACCGGCAGCTTGCCCATGTTGGCGACCGGTACCAGCGCATAGAACGTGCTCTTGCCCGCAGGTGCCATCGACGGATCTGTGACGGTGGGGTGGTGCAGGTAGATCGAAAAGTCGCGCGGCAGCACGCCGTGCTCGTAGATATCGTCCAGCAGTTCGCGATAACGCGGGCCGAACAGGATCATGTGGTGCGGGATACCCGGCCAGGTGCCTTCGAGCCCGAAATGCACGACGAATAAGCTCGGCGAGAAGCGCTTCTTGACGAGCTTGGCCGCCACCGAGCGGCCGCGCTGGTTGCCGCCGAGCAGGTCGCGATAGGTGTGGACGAGATCTCCGTTCGAAGCGACCGCGTCGAAACGCTCGCGCCAGCCGCTGGCCGTGGCGACCTCGCTCACCCGGTCGCCCACCGTGTCGATCGCAGTGACCTTGTCGTCAATCCGCAGCGTGCCGCCCAGCCGCTGGAACAGGGCAGCCATGCCCTGCGCCAGCTTGTTGGTGCCGCCCTGGGTCCACCAGACGCCGCCGTCCTTCTCCAGCTTGTGGATCAGGGCGTAGATCGCGCTGGTGGTCATCGGGTTGCCGCCGACGAGGAGCGTGTGGAACGAGAACGCCTGGCGCAGGTGCTCGTCCTTCACGTAGTGCGAGACCATCGAGTAGACCGAGCGCCATGCCTGGTACCGCGCCAGCGCCGGAGCCGCCTTGATCATGCTGGCGAAATCGAGGAACGCCTTGTGCCCCAGCTTGACGTAGCCTTCCTGCCAGACCCCGGCGGAGTAGCGCAGGAAGTCCTCGTAGCCGGTCAGGTCCTCGGGGCTCACCCGCATGATCTCGCGACGCAGCGAGGCTTCGTCGTTCGAATAGTCGAAGGTGACGCCGTCGGTCCAGTTGAGGCGATAGAACGGGCTGACGGGCATCAGCGTGACGTCCTGCGCCATGTCGCTGCCCGACAACGCCCACAGCTCGCGCAGGCAGTCCGGGTCGGTGACGACGGTTGGCCCGGCATCGAACGTGAAGCCTTCGCGCTCCCACACGTAGGCGCGCCCGCCCACCTTGTCGCGCGCTTCGACCAGGGTCGTGGCGATGCCGGCGCTCTGCAGGCGGATCGCGAGGGCAAGCCCGCCGAAGCCGGCACCGATGACGCAAGCCTTCTTCATGAGTGGTTCTCGAAGGCTGGAGCAAGATCGGCCAAGGTCCGGCCGCGACCGAGCAAGCTCGCCATGGCCGCGACCAGCGGCACGGGAGGGCGCCCCGAGAGCACGCGCAGCTTGTCGCCGGCAGTCGAGCGGCCGGCATAGAAGCGCTCGATCAGCGGCTCCGGCAGCGCATAGAAGCGCGCCAGCGTGCGCCAGCGCTCGGCCGGCACGGCGGCGCCGAACAGCATGCGGCTCAGCATCCGGTAGAAGCGTCCATCGCGCCAGTGCTGTGCGGCCCAGTCATGACAGAATTCCCCTAGGCGCTCGGCAGAGAGGTTGTCGAGGGCGGTCAGCGCGAAAGCGAGCCGAAGTGCGTCGGGTAGCGAATACGAGGTGAGCGGATGGATCAATGCCGCACGGGCGCCGGCCCGCGCTTCGATGTCACCGCTCGCACGCCAGAAGCGATCGAAATTTCCCGCCGCGATCACCGGCAGCACGCCGGTCTCTTCGTACGTCACCGCTTCCACCTGCCAGCCCTGCTGCGCCGCGTAGGCATCAATCCGCTCGCGCAGCAGCGCGTGATCGAGCTCCGGCCCGTCGGCGTAGTAGGTGTCCTCGACGAAGACCTCGTCGGGCGAGAACGGGAGGCAATAGACGAAGCGATAACCGTCGTGCTGCGCGACCGTTGCGTCCATCACCACCGGCCGTGCGAGGCCGTGTCCTCCGGCCACGCGCAAGGTGCGGCCCAGGAACTTCTGCCAGCCGCCGGCCATGTGTGGCAGGCCCGCCGTCCCGCGCGCATCGATTACCGCGCCAGCCTCGATCACGCGGCCATCCGCGAGCACGACCTGCCTCGGAGTCGCTGTGGTCACGTCCGCCCCGCATAGCACGCGCCCCTCGGGCAGCGCCGCTAGCACGGCCGCATCGAGGCGTTCGGCGGTCAGGCTGTGGTAGGGCGTGGTGAGCTGGCGGGACAGCCCCGGGAAGCGCACTTCGTAGCCTTGCCAGGTCGCGGCGATGAGCGGCGCGAGCAGCGCCTCGCCGCCCTCGGGCATGTCGCTGGCGAAGCACGACCACACGTGGCGCCCGCCCAGCCGCGGACCGCGTTCGATCACGCGGACGTCGAGGTCGGGCCGCCGCGCCGCCAGCGCCAGCGCTATCAACCCTCCCGCCAGGCCTCCTCCCAGAACCGCCAGGTCGCAGCGCAGGTTGCAGCGCTTTGGGCGCGGTTCGATCGGAGCTGGAGGCATCGTGCGCCTGATTACGCACAGTGGCACCATGCTGCAACTTGGCTTCGATGCTGCTTTGCGGCATGCTGCACATTGATGACAGATGAACTGACCGTCTGCGATGCCTCGCCCGAGGACGCCGCCGCAATCGCGGAGATCTATGCGCATTACGTGCTGGAGAGCACTGCGACCTTCGAAACCGAGCCGCCGGACACGACCGAGCACCTTCGACGCATGGAGAAGTACGGCGGCCGCGGCTACCCGTTCCTGGTGATGCGCGACGGTGCCGGCAATGTGCTCGGCTTCGGCTTTGCGCAGCGCTACGGCCCGCGTGTAGGCTACCGCTATAGTGTCGAGACGACGATCTACGTTGAGCGCGGCAGCGTGGGCCGCGGCATCGGCACCCGCCTGCTCAATGCGCTGATCGCCGCGTGCGAGAAGCGCGGATTCCGGCAGGCCTTCGCAGTGATCGCCGCGTCCGAGCCGGCTTCGGTGATCCTTCACGCCCGCGCCGGGTTCCTGCCGGTGGGCACCCTCACCGGCGCCGGCTGGAAGCTCGGCCAGTGGATCGACGTGTTCCTGATGCAGCGCAAACTGGGCGAGGGGAACGAGACGCTGCCCACGGAAGACGAGAGCTGACGGGCCGCGCGCCGACATCCGTGACAAGCCTGCTGCCGCACCGCCGCGCCCTCGTGGCCGCGCTGGTCATCCCGCCGGCGCTTCTGCTCATCGAGCTGGCCATGGGCCGCCCGCCGGTCTGCACCTGCGGAATAGTGCGCTTCTGGGCAGGCGAGGTGCAGTCGCCCGAGAACAGCCAGCAGGTCGCCGACTGGTACAGCTTCAGCCACGTCATCCACGGCTTGCTGTTCTATTTCTTCGCGCACCTGCTGTGGCGGCGTTGGCGCCTCTTCGGCGGGCTGCCGACCCGCTGGGCACTGCCGATCGCCATCGCTTTCGAAGGTTTCTGGGAACTGCTTGAGAATTCACCCATCATCATCGACCGATACCGGGCGATGACGGTGAGCTGGGGCTACAGCGGCGACAGCATCCTGAATTCATTGGCCGACGTAGGCTGGATGGTGGTGGGTTTCCTCCTCGCCGCCCGCTTGCCGGCCTGGGCCAGCCTGGTGCTGGCGATCGCCTTCGAGCTGCTCACGCTGGCCGTGATCCGCGACAACCTGACGCTCAATATCGTGATGCTGGTGTGGCCGATCGAAGCCATCCGCCAATGGCAGGCGGGCGCCTGAACATGATGCGATGCAACCAGATCGGGGGGACTGCGTTCTCCGCTGCAAATTCACAGGGGAAGACCATGCGCAATACTCTCGTTTCCGGCCTGCTCGCGGCTGTAGCCGTCCTCGTCGCCACGCCCACACTGGCCCAGGACGCCGATGGCGAGAACGTGCTGGCCGGCGATCACCTGACCGTCGGCGTCGGCGGCGTCTATGGCCCAAGCTACGATGGCTCGGACGACTACGTGCTCTCGCCGGTGCCGGTCGTGCAGGGCAAGTACAAGGGCGTGACGCTGACCCCGCGCCCCGGCGGCGTCGCGCTGGACTTCATTCCGGACGGCGACGACGCCCGCATCGGCTTCTCGCTCGGCCCGGTCGCCACCGTCTCGTTCAACCGCAACCGCCAGATCAAGGACCCGGTGGTGCGTGCCGCCGGCAAGCTCGATGCCGCGATCGAAGTGGGCGCGAGCGGCGGCGTGACCGCGTACAAGCTGCTCAGCGACTACGATTCGCTGACCCTCTCGGCCGACGTGAAGTGGGACGTGAACGGCGCCTACAAGGGCATGACCTGGTCGCCCTCGATCAGCTACCTGACGCCGCTCAGCAAGGCGATCCTCGTCACCACCAGCGTCAGCGCCCGCCATGTCGACGACAAGTTCGCGCGCTACTACTACTCGGTTACGCCGGGCCAGAGCGCAGCCAGCGGCCTGCCGGTCTACGGCGCCAAAGGCGGCTGGGACAGCGTCAACGCAGGCCTGCTGGTCGGCTGGGACCTCTCGGGCGACTTGCGCGACGGCGGCCTCGCCCTGTTCGCGATCGGCAACTACTCGCGCATGCTGAACGACGGCAAGGACACTCCCTACACGTCGATCCGCGGCGACGCGGACCAGTGGACGGTCGGCGGAGGCGTCGCCTACACCTTCTGATGGACTGCAGCCTGCTCGACTGCGGGCCGGAGCGGTGCGGCGGCAAGGACCGCCGCTACCCTCCGGCGCAGATCGGGCAGCACTTCGGCTTCGAACCAAGGGTGCTTGGCCATCCACAATCGGCTGCGCCACGCGGGATGGGGCAGCGGGAACAGGCCTTCGGGCGCCTCGCGCCAGCGTCGCACCGCTTCGGTCAGGTTGGGCGCAAAACCGCGCGGCAGGTAGCGCTTTTGCGCATATTGCCCGACCAGCAGCGTCAGCCGGACCTGCGGAAGCTCGCGCAGGAGCGCCCCATGCCAGCGCGGCGCGCACTCGGGCCGGGGCGGCAGATCTCCGCCATCGCCCTTGCCCGGATAGCAGAAGCCGCTGGGCATCTGCGCGACTTTCGCGGTGTCGTAGAACACCGCCTTGTCGATACCCAGCCAGCCGCGCAGCCGATCGCCGCTGTCGTCGTCCCAGCCGATGCCGCTGGCATGGACCCGGCTCCCCGGCGCCTGCCCGATGATCAGCAGCCGCGCGGTGGCCGATGCCGCGACGAACGGCCGCGGCTCGCCGTGCGGTAACGTTTCCGCACAAAGGCGACAGGCACGGATTTCGGCAAGCAGGGCCTCAAGCGGTTCGGGTAGCGTATCGATCATCGGCCAGCCGAGATGGCCCCAGCCGTTCGGTTTGCAAGCGGGCGGCGCTTCTACCGCTCCACCATCAGCGACGAGCCGTAAGGGGCCAGCAGCGCCTGTGCGCGGTCCCAACTGCCGTTGAGCCACAGCGCCCAGGCGGAGGGGTCCGGGGGCAGCACCACCGGCATCGCCTCGCGTCCGGCAGTGCGCAGGACCGCGTTGGGCGCGCAAGTCAGCACGGCGAAGCTGGGGATCTCGCTGTCCTTCCATACCCCGGCGAGCGCGAACAGCGGCTGGTCGGCGCAGGCGTACCACTTGGCTTGGCGCTTGCCGTCGCTGGGCGAAGGCCGGCCCCAGACCATGAAAGCGGTCGCGGGCACGAGACAACGGAACTCGCTGTTGCGCAAGTTGCCGATCCAGAAAGGACTGTCCGGATTGCGCACGGTGAGGATGCCCTGTGCCGGCGCCTCGCCGAAGCTGCGCGGCGGCGGCACGCCCCACAGCCGCGGCACCAGCCGGCGCGGCGAGCCGCTCGCAGGGCGCGGGCCGGCCACCGCCTCACGCCCGGCGGTTACGACCGGGGCGAAGCGGCCGGGGCTGACAGTGCCGCCGTCCCAGGGATCGCGGCCCTGCACGGCACCGAAGCGCTGGGCGACATCGCGCGCGGCAGCGTCGAGACGATAGAGCGTCGGCATGCGTCCACCGCACCTAGACGCGCCCGCCCGCGCCGTCTATCGTCGCGCCATCCCCGGGGAGCCTGCATGTGGCTGAGAGGTGGGCGTTGCGGCCCACGACCCGTCGAACCTGAACCCGATAATACGGGCGGAGGGAAGGGCAGCCGCGCACCACGCGTCCCCGTCCGGTCCGTCCCCGCCAAGGAGGCGCACATGGCCGACATCAACAGCAAGCTGGAAATCGGCGTCACCACCGGCCCGATCCGCGGCTCGACCAAGATCCACGTCGGGCCGCTGGGCGTCGCCATGCGCGAGATCCATCTCGAGCCGTCGAGCGGCGAGCCATCGGTGCGCGTCTACGACACCTCCGGACCCTACACCGACCCGACGACGACGATCGACATCGCCGCCGGCCTCGCGCCCAAGCGCCGCGACTGGATTCTCGCTCGCGGCGATGTCGAGGAATACCAGGGCCGCGCAACCAAGCCCGAGGACAACGGCCAGCTTGGCCCCGACCGCTCGGGGGGCGTCCCGGCGTTCCCCAAGGTCGTCACCCGCCCCTTGCGCGCCAAGGCCGGCCAGAACGTCAGCCAGATGCACTACGCGCGCCGCGGCATCATCACCCCCGAGATGGAATACGTCGCCATCCGCGAGAACCTGGGCCGCGAAATGCTCAAGGAATACAAGCGCGAGGGACAGGATTGGGGCGCCTCGATCCCCGACTACGTGACGCCCGAGTTCGTGCGCGACGAGGTCGCGCGGGGCCGCGCCATCATCCCTTCGAACATCAATCACCCCGAGAGCGAGCCGATGGCGATCGGGCGCAACTTCCTGGTCAAGATCAACGCCAACATCGGCAATTCGGCGGTCGCCTCGGATGTCGCGAGCGAAGTCGACAAGATGGTGTGGTCGATCCGCTGGGGCGCCGACACCGTCATGGACCTGTCCACCGGCCGCAACATTCACGACACCCGCGAGTGGATCTTGCGCAACAGCCCCGTGCCGATCGGCACCGTGCCCATCTACCAGGCGCTGGAGAAGGTGGGCGGTATCGCCGAGGATCTCACCTGGGAGATCTTCCGCGACACGCTGATCGAGCAGGCCGAACAGGGCGTCGACTACTTCACGATCCACGCCGGCGTACGTTTGCCCTACGTGCCGCTCGCCGCCAAGCGGATGACCGGCATCGTCAGCCGCGGCGGCTCGATCATGGCAAAGTGGTGCCTCGCGCACCACAAGGAGAGCTTCCTCTACGAACGCTTCGACGACATCACCGAGATCATGAAGGCCTACGACGTCGCCTACTCGCTGGGCGACGGCCTGCGCCCCGGCTCGATCTACGACGCCAACGACGAGGCCCAGTTCGCCGAGCTCTACACCCTGGGCGAGCTGACCAAGCGCGCCTGGGCGCAGGACGTGCAGGTGATGATCGAAGGCCCCGGCCACGTGCCGATGCACAAGATCAAGGAGAACATGACCAAGCAGCTCGAGGCGTGCGGCGAAGCGCCGTTCTACACGCTCGGGCCGCTCGTCACCGACATTGCGCCCGGCTACGACCATATCACCAGCGGCATCGGCGCCGCGCAGATCGGCTGGTACGGCACCGCGATGCTCTGCTACGTCACGCCCAAGGAGCACCTGGGCCTGCCCGACCGCGACGACGTGAAGGTGGGTGTGGTCACCTACAAGCTGGCCGCCCACGCCGCCGACCTCGCCAAGGGCCACCCGGCCGCGCAGGTCCGCGACGACGCGCTGAGCAAGGCGCGGTTCGAGTTCCGCTGGCGCGACCAGTTCAACCTCAGCCTCGATCCCGACACCGCCGAGCAGTACCACGACCAGACGCTGCCGGCCGAAGGCGCCAAGTCCGCGCACTTCTGCTCGATGTGCGGGCCCAAGTTCTGCTCGATGAAGATCACGCAGGAGGTGCGCGACTTCGCCGCCAAGCAGAACCAGCCGGTCACCACCTTCATCGCCTCCGAGGAGGAGGCCGAAGCCGGCATGAAGGCGATGAGCGAGAAGTACGAGGAGATCGGCCGCGAGCTCTACATCGGCGCCGGCGATCGCGAGCACGACTGATCGGCGCCGCTCAAGCCACGATCGGATGAACGCCGCAGCGGCGGAACTCGCGATCCGCGCCCGGAGAGCCGCGTTCAACCGAGCCATCGCGCAGGGCGATGCTTCGGCCATCGGGCCGCTGCTGGCGCGCGACTGCGTGATGGTCACCGGCACCGACAGCGCGGTCATCGCCGGACGAGCCGCGCAAGTGAAAGTCTGGAAGCGCGAGTTCGCCTCGCCCTCCCGCTCGGTCTACGTGCGCACGCCGCGCGCGTTCGAGTTCTCAGGGGTCGAACCGATCGCGATGGAACACGGTGACTGGATCGCAGTCACTCGCCAGGGCGACGAGCCGTCGGCGTCCGGCACTTACGTCGCGAAGTGGCGCGAGATCGCGGGCGAGTGGATGATCGAGGCGGAGGTCTTCCTCACCCAAGCCTGAGGACCGCTTGCCACGCGGGTGACGCCGCGCAAGGGTTTGCCTATGACACGGCGATGTCCAGTCCGCTGTCCGCCTTCCTGCCCTGGCTCGATCTGATCGGCATCTCGGTGTTCGCCGCCTCGGGCGCGCTGGCGGCGGCGCGCAAGCGGCTGGATTTCGTCGCCGCCTGCTTCTTCGCGCTGATCACGGCGACCGGTGGCGGCACCTTGCGCGACCTGCTGATCGGGGCGCCGATCTTCTGGATGCGCAACGGCACGCCGGTCATCGTCTGCATCGCCGTCGCGCTCGCGGCCTGGATCGTCCCGCTGCGCTGGTGGCCGGGCAAGGCGCTGGAGTGGCTTGATGCCGCCGGTCTTGCCGCCTACGCGGTCTATGGTGCCGGCAAGGCGCTCGCCTATGGCATCTCGCCGGTGTCCGCCGTGGCGGCCGGCGTCATCACCGCGTGCCTGGGCGGGGTGATCCGCGACATCACTGCCGGCGTACCCTCGGTGCTGATGCGCCACGAACTCTACGTCACGGCCGCGCTCGCCGCGGCCGGCACCTTCGTGCTGCTCGCGCTCACCGGACTGGCGCCCCCGTGGCCCGCATACCTCGCCACGGCGACGGGCTTCATCCTGCGCGCCGCGGCAATCCACTGGGGCTTGGCGCTGCCGCCGCATCGTGGCCGGTGAGCGCGCCGGTTCGGGACCCGCCAGGATATCTGACGGGACATCCCCCGTTCGCAGGCGCGCGACGATGGCGAAACCGGCCAGCACCAGCGCGAGGAAGAGGACCACCATGATCATCCTCGGCGCCTAACCGGAATGGCGCGCCTTGTCAAGAACAAAAACAGAACTCAGTGGTTCGGTTCCGTCCACCCTGCGCTCAGATGGCCATGATACTGCGTGCCACGGCCTCGGCGACCTTGATCCCGTCGATCGCCGCCGAGAGAATCCCCCCTGCGTATCCCGCGCCTTCGCCGGCCGGAAACAGCCGCTGCGTGTTGAGGCTCTGGAAATCCTTGCCTCGCGTGATCCGCACCGGGGAGGACGTGCGGGTCTCGACGCCGGTCATGACGACATCAGGATGATCGTAGCGCGCGATCTGCCGGCCGAACACGGGCAGGGCCTCACGCATCGCCTCGACCGCGAACGCGGGCAGGCAGCGCGACAGGTCGGTCATGGTGACGCCGGGCTTGTACGAGGGCGTGACTTCGCCAAGCGCGGTCGAAGGGCGGCCCGCCAGGAAATCGCCGACGCGCTGGCCGGGCGCCGCATAAGTGCCGCCTCCCGCCTCGAACGCCAGCGACTCCCAGTGGCGTTGGAAGGCGATGCCGGCTAGAGGTCCGTCCGGATAGTCGCGCGCCGGGTCGATCCCCACGACCAGCCCCGAGTTGGCATTGAACTCGGCGCGCGAATACTGGCTCATGCCGTTGGTAACGACCCGGCCGACTTCGGAGGTCGCCGCCACGACGCGGCCGCCCGGGCACATGCAGAAGCTGTAGACCGTACGCTCGTTGGCGCAGTGGTGCGCCAGGGCGTAAGCCGCCGCGCCCAGGTCCGGATGTCCCGCGCATTGCCCGTAGCGCGCGCGATCGACCCAACTTTGCGGGTGTTCGATGCGGACCCCGATCGAAAACGGCTTGGCCTCCAGGTGGACGCCGCGCGCGTGGAGCATCTCGAACGTCGGCCGGGCGCTATGGCCGACGGCGAGCACGACGTGGTCCGTCTCCAGGAAGCTGCCGTCCTGCAGATGAAGACCTCGGACGCGCTGTCCACCATCTCCAAGCCGTTCGAGTTCGAGATCGTCGACGCGGGTCTGCCAGCGGTATTCGCCGCCCAGTTCTTCGATGTGGGCGCGCATGCTCTCGACCATGGTGACGAGGCGGAAGGTGCCGATATGCGGGTGGGCTTGCCACAGGATGTCGTCGGGCGCGCCGGCCTTGACGAATTCCTCCAGCACCTTGCGGCCCAGGAAGCGCGGGTCCTTGACCCGGCAGTAGAGCTTGCCGTCCGAGAAGGTGCCCGCGCCTCCTTCGCCGAACTGGACGTTGGAATCGGGGTTGAGCTCGGCGCGCCGCCACAGGCCCCAGGTGTCCTTGGTCCGCTGGCGGACGACTTTGCCGCGATCGAGGATGATCGGGCGAAAGCCCATCTGCGCGAGGATCAGACCCGCGAACAGCCCGCAAGGTCCGGCGCCGATCACGACCGGGCGCAGGCCGGACCAGCCCTCCGGCGCGCGGGTCACGAAGCGATAGGCCATGTCGGGCGTAGGGCGGACATCCTTGTCGCCAGCGAACCGCGCCAGCACCTCGGCCTCGTTCGCGAGGTCCACGTCGAGCGTGTAGACCAGCTGGATCGCGCTGCGTCGGCGCGCGTCGTTGCCGCGGCGGTAGATGCTGAAAGTGCGCAGTGCGTCGCGCGGGATGTCGAGCCTGGCGCACAGCGCGGGCGCCAGCGCATCCGGGTCATGATCGAGCGGAAGATTGAGTCCGGATATGCGCAGCATCAGCGTATCCGGCGGGCTGCGTTCCGAGTGAACGCGGCCTCAAGATGAGGTTCGGGGGTATCGGCCATGCTGGCGCCATAGCCGATTTTGCGCGAACATCAGGACATTTCTCGGGCTGGATCGAGGAGTTGCCGAGCTAACCAGCGCTCTACCCAAAAGGCGCTATACTCTGGCCGTCGATACTCTGGCTCTTGCCACGGTTCGGTCAGTAACAGCCGGACCCGAACAGGACCGCCGGCACTGTGCGGGCGATGATCGCAACGTCAAGCTGGATGCTGCGGCTGCGGGCATAGGCCGTGTCGAGCGCGACACGCCGGCGGTAAGTGGTGTCGTTGCGTCCGCTGATCTGCCAAAGGCCGGTGATGCCGGGCTTCACGGCCATGTATTCGTGGATGTATTGGCGGTAGCGTATCATCTCGGCCTCGACGATGGGCCGTGGGCCAACGATGCTCATGTCGCCGCGAAGCACGTTGAAGATCTGTGGCAGTTCGTCGAAGCTCGTGCGGCGCAGGATGCGCCCGACGCGCGTTACCCGCGGGTCGTCGCGAAGCTTTTGGTCGCGCGCCCACTCGGCGCGTGCCTCCGGGTTCTCGGCAAGGTGCCGTTCGAGCAGCTCGGCGGAGTTCACGACCATCGAGCGAAACTTGTAGCAAGGGAAGATGCGCCCTCCCGCCCCGACGCGGCGGTGCGCGAACAGGACCGGGCCTGGAGACGTCATCTTCAAGGCCGCGACGATCAAGATCAGCAGCGGCAGCAGGATCACGATCGCGCTGAATGCGATGGCAATATCGAGCGCACGCGTCAGCAGGGCATCGCGAGAAGCAATTTTCGTTGGCCGAACTGCCTCGACTAGCTGTTTGCTAAGGGCAAAGCCCTCGCGCGATGCGCCCACCTGCATGATCGTCCTCACTGAACCGATGTTGTCGGAAGACCGGCCCCGGCACGCAGCCGGGGCCGTCCCTCAGAAGGCGTAGTTGACAGTGTAGGCCTGCTTGCGACGCCGCAAGGCCACGCCCGTGAGGCCGACGCCCGCGATCATCATCAGCCACGTGGCGATCTCGGGGACGGCCGAGAACGTGACGTTGCCCGAGTAGGATCCGGCGCCCTCGGACGTGCCCGTGACGACGATCTGCTGGGGCCCCGACGCCACCGAGGCACTGATGCCTCCGCCGAAGAGATTGCCGCCGAGCGAGCCGAACGTGATCGGCGCGCCATTGAAGGTGGCGGAGAGGCTCGAAAGGCCGCCCTTGATCAGGAAGTAAATCATGCCGACGTCGGCGGTGCCCACCGAAGGCACCGAGAAGTCGATCGTATCGGTGAAACCGCCGCTCGGGATCGCGGCATCGTAGAATGCGCCCGAACCGTTGGTGATGTTCACCGCGCCATTGCCGGTGAACGAGGTGGCTTCCGCCGGGGCGCTGACCGCCAGCCCGGCGGCGAGTGCCACTGGTGCAAGTAAGGCTATCCTATGTCTCATATTACAAAGCCCCTTAGGTAAAAACTTCTAGAGTTACCAAGGCGAATCAGAAGAAGTTCTGTGCCTTCTCAGAAGGTGTCACGGTTTGTACTGCACTGCAACAGCGGCAGGGGAAACAGGATCTGGCGATAATCCGGCCTAAGGAGAGCAGCAAAGTCTAAGGAGTTCTGCGATTCCTGGCAGAGTGTCTACGTAATATTGTATAAGGAGATGCCCGTACATCGGCGCACGCTTATGAGCAATTTGGATCATTTGATGCCGCGGTGCATCTATTCTGGACCATTTGTCCGCCAAGGGCGTGAGGCGGTACCGCCGGCCGCCCATGGCCAGGGGCCGCGGGAATGGTTTCAGGCCGACAGGAGTGCTGCTGCGATCGCGAACCAGAGCAGGGCGGCTATGCCCAGCGCTGCCAGGAAAGCTCTTGGGGTTCGCGATGGACGTCCGTTTGCGTGGCGACTGTCGAAGTTTTCATCCACGCCATGCGCAAAGTGCTTTTCATGCCGCACGTCGTCCTCCGCTCGCTTCTCGCGATCCCCCTCGATTCCCGCCGAGGAACCGGGAGTGCACGAAGCATGACGAGAAGGGCTGTCCGGCCGATGAAGAGGCAAGAGCGGAGAAATCCTGAGAACGGGACCAAGGAAGGTTCTAGTCCATGATGGACCAAGTGGCACGGGATTTCGGACGCGAGGAAGAGCCCCGAGGTGCGCCGACTTCACCCCAGAGCGGCATCGGCCGCATGTACGCGCCCGGTCCCCCGCCTCGCATCCCCCCGATGGTCGAGGGGGCTTGCCACCATGATGGACCTTACGTCCCTAGGTGAAAGGCACAGTGAAGGGCTAGCGGGAGCCCATGCGGAACACGGTTCAGGTAGGCACAGGCTATGCGCAGGTCGCGTCGCACGCAGGCAGCGCGGCCCAACCGTGGTGGATCAGGCACTGGTTCCTCCTCGTGTGCGTCATCGCCGCCGCCTCGCCTGCGCTTGCCTCGCTCGCGCGCAATTACTGGTCGACCGAGCAAGGCGCGGCCGGACCGATCATCTTGATCAGCGGGCTGTGGCTGCTCTGGCACGAGGCGCAGGGCGCGGTCCGGCGAGAACGGTCGGTGCCGATCATCCCGGTCGTGGCGGCCATCCTGGCTTTCGGCGCGTTTGCGATCGTCGCCTCGGTTACGGCCAAGCAGTGGCTGCAACTCCTCGGGATCTATGCCTGCCTCCTGGCGGTGCTCTACGGGATGATCGGCGGCCGCCAAATGCGCCGACTCTGGGCCCCGATCGTCTATCTCGCCTTCGTGATCCCCCCGCCGGACAACATTGTCGTTCCGCTCACCCACACGCTCAAGGGCAGCGTCGCCAATGCCGCCGTCGCGGTGCTTGCGGGGCTGGGGTACCCGGTCGCCCGAGAGGGGGTGAACCTCTACATCGGGCCGTACGAGCTGGTCGTCGCGGCTGCCTGCTCCGGCATGAATTCGCTGGTCAGCCTCACCGCGATCGGCATCTTCTACGTCTACCTACTGCACCGGGCGCACTGGCGCTATGCTCTCCTGCTGGCCTTGCTCATGGTGCCGATCGCCCTGTTCGCGAACATGGTCAGGGTCATCATGCTGCTGCTGATCACGTATCATCTGGGCGACGCGGCGGGGCAGGGCTTGTTGCACGAGGTCGCCGGGCTCTTCATTTTCCTTGTGGCCTTGATCACCCTGGTTGCTTTGGACGCCGTCCTATCGCGGGTGTTGCTCCATAGAGTTCGCGCGGCGTGAGCGATCGCGCGCTTCCTCTCGCCGGCGGCGTCCGTCTGGCCCGGCCGAACCGGCGCGAGCTCCTGCTTGGCGGGCTCTTGCTCGGGATCACCGCGGCTTCGCTCGCCCTGCGGCCTGTCCGGCTCTATCCGCAGCTGTCCCATGGCGAATTGGACGCGGCTATTCCGAAGGCGGTCGGGCCCTATCGATTTGCGACGACGTCCGGGCTCGTCCTCCCGCCGCGCGACGAACTGTCCGACCGGCTCTACGATGAAGTGCTGACGCGGACTTACCTTGCGCCAGGGCAGATACCGGTGATGGCGCTCTTCGCGTACGGTAGCGTCCAGAATCTCTCGCTCGAACTGCACCGGCCCGAGGAATGCTATCCGCAGCAAGGCTTCGAAATCGGGGCTGCCGAACGCATGCCGCTGCGCCTCGATGGGCATGACATCCCCGCGAGCTTTCTGACCGCGCGGCGGCCCGACGGATATGTCGAGCAGCTGCTGTTCTGGTCTCGCATCGGCCCGCACTTTCCGACCGACCGTACGACGCAATCGCTGATCGTCGCTCGGGAGAACTTCGCCGGACGCATGCCCGACGGCATTCTCGTGCGTCTGTCGCTGCCCACGGGAGACCGCGTCCTGGCGCTGCGCGTCGCGGGCCGGTTCATGACCGACCTTGCGGCGGAACTGCCGCCTCTGGGCCGCAGGATCGTGTTCGGAGAAGCTAACAGGGGATGATCGGCTGGTGACAGGTTTCAGGAACTCGATTGTTTTCGGGCATATGCTCGTGGCGCTTTGCTGCGCGGGCACACTTGCGGGATGCGGCCACAAGACACCCGAAGGCCAGGTGGTCGCCGTGGTGGACGGAGAGGAAGTCACTCGTCGCGAACTGGCTGCCGAGCCGCAGACGGATGGGGCCGACGCAGGTGGATCCGGACCCGCCGTCAGCGCGACCCTCTCGGGGGTGATAGACCGCAAGCTTGCAGTCGCCGAAGCGAAGCGCCTCAAACTGGACCGAACGCCGGAGTTCGTGGCCCAGGCCAACCGGCTTCAGGAAGTGGTCCTCAGCCGCACCTTGTTCGAACGCTGGGCGAGCCGTGTGCCGCCGCCGTCCGCCGCAGCGATCACGCGCTATGTCGATGCCAACCCCCAGCGCTTCTCGGGCCGAAAGCTTCTGTTGGTGGATCGGATCGAGACGGCGGCCTCGTCGCTTGACGAGAAGGCGATCGCTCCCCTGCACTCGATCGATGCGATCGCTCAATATTTGCAGGCGCATAGCCAGCGCTTTCGTCGCGAGCGGGTTATTCTCGATACGTCCACGCTGACGCCGGCGCTTTACGGCAAGATCATGGCTGACACGACCGGCGATCCCGTGGCCCTGGTTCAGAACGGCAGTGCAACGATGTTCGCCGTGGTGGAAGCACGCGACGCGCCGGTGCCGGCCAACCGGATGCGTGACATGGCGGTGAACGCGCTCAAGCAAGAGGCCATTGCCGCTAAGCTCGCCGACCTCAGGAAGTCGGCGGACATCGCTTATCAGCCCGGTTATCGGCCGGCGAATGCTCGCCAAGTCCCGGCAGTCCAGTAGCTTTGCCCTTGCGCAAGGGCGCTGCTCGTTCCCGGTAGAAACCTTCGGGGGGCAGCACCCTTCGTCCTGCGCTTGCGTGGGGGAGAGCGCGCATTTGCGTGACGACCAGCGGACTAGGCGGGGCGGGAGCTTTGCAGGTTGGCGCTCGGACTGGTCGCCGTCAAGCGCGCGCTGTCTGCAGATGGCCGCTGCGCCTGGCCTCGCGATAGTGCGCGAGCAGTTGGTCGGCCATGCGCTGGGCAGTGAAGCGCTGGAGGAAACGACGGCGCCCCGCCGCGCCCGCTTCGACAAGCTCTGAGTCCGTCGGGGAGAGGATCGCCTCGCGCAGCGCCTCCGGGGTCTCGGCCGGCACCAGCCAACCGGTGACGCCGTGATCGACGACTTCGGGCAAGCCGCCGACGCGGGAGGCGATAACGGGCCGTTCCGCTCGCATCGCTTCAAGGGCGACCAGCCCAAATCCCTCCCAGCGCGACGGCACGACGAGGCAATCGGCCCAGGCCAGTTCCTCGCGGATACGCGTTTCATCGCACCAGCCGAGCCATGTGATGCCGGGCACGGGAGAGGGGCCCAAAGCTCCTCCGACTACGGCCGAGCCGATGACCTTGGTCTCGATACGGTCGTGAAGTCCGGCCACGGCTTGCAGCAGAACGTCGACCCCTTTCTGGCGGTCCAAGCGACCGACGAACAGGATCCGGCGTCGCGATCCGTGCCGTCGAGCAGCCGAACTCGGCGAAGGTCGGGGCAGATCGGCCATGCCGTTCAAGACGGTGACGATCTGCTCTGCGGGTATCCCCACGGCGATCGCGCGCTCCCGCTCATAGTCCGAGATCGCGACGATGCGATCGCACAGCGGCGCGAGGACTCGTTCCGCCACGGCCATGGCGCGCTGCCGGCTCGGTGTACCGCCCATGTCGAAGGCCCAGCCATGCGGGCAGTAGAGGAGCGCAGGCCGATGTCGTCGCAGCGCCAGGCCAAGGCGGCCGATCGCACCTGCAAACGTGGAGTGCAGGTGGATGCAATCCGGCTCCATCTCGGCAATCAAGGCCGCCATCGTGCGCCACAGCGAGTGGAACGATGCGGGGGTCCGGCCTTTGCTGCGGAAAGTCGAAACGTGTGCGGCCGGCAGGCCTGCGACTTGCGACAAGTGCACATCCGGCACCAGCAGATGCACGCGCTCGAAAGCGGGGTCGGCGATCTGTGCGCGGGCAAGCTGGTTCAGGTAGGTCCCGCAGCCGCCCTTGATGGACTCCGCCACATGGAGGACGCGCACCGGTCTAGGCCGCGCGTGCCTGGCGGGATGCCAGCACCTCGTTGTAAAAGTCGAGGTAGCGATGCGCGACGATGTCCGGCCGGGTCTCCCGCAGGACGGGCGAGAAATGATCCAAAGTCGCGAGATCGGCACGCCCCCGCTGGAGAGCCTGGCGCATCGACGCCGCGAGCTCCTCGGCACTTCCGGGCGTGAAGAGCCACTCGCTGTTCTGGGTGCCGATCAAGTCCGGAATACCACCGGACCGCGCGCCGATCGCCGGCACGCGCATGGCGTACGATTCCAGGATCGTGCGCGGCAGCGGTTCGGCCCAGATCGAGGGGACCACCAGCACATCGATGCTTTCGAAGAAGGCGCGCGGCTCGACGAAGCCCGGGAAGGAAATCGGCAGACCCTCGGCCTGCGCGACGAACGGATCGAGCGAATTGTTCGCCTTGCCCGCGATCACCACCCGCCATTCACCGGGCGCGAGCAGGCGCGCCGCTTCGATCAGCGTGCCGACCCCCTTCTCCTCGTTGATCCGGCCCAGATAGCCGAAGGTGAAGGGCTGCCCGTCCCGCCGGGGCCGGACGTAGTTCTCGCCGGCGCCTTCGACGATGGCGGGATTCCAGATCACCCGCTGCAGGCGCGGAGGCAGATGCGCGAAGAAGCCCTGGCGCAAGTGGATATCGAGCGTCTCGCGGCCCACCGCGGCCACGCCATCGACCAGCCGATGCCGCGGCGCCTTGGCGAACGTCATCGCGCGGCAGCGAACGCCGCAAGGCTGACCCTCGTGATACATCGAGGCGTCGGCGCAGAGCAGGTCGTAGTCCCGCAGGGTGTGGACGATCGGCTTGCCCAATTGGGCGGCGGCCCGCCAGACCGTCGTCGACACGTCGACGAGCGAATGGGTGTGGACGATATCGGGCGCGAACGTCTCGATCACCCGCGTGAAGTGCTTGGCGAGCCGATAGTTGAATTGCTGCGTGAACTTGCGCCAACCGCGTTCGAGCTTGTTGTGCTGCGGCCATTCTTCCGCCCAGAAGCGGGTCTCGTGCGGCATGCGGAAGACTTGCACGCCGTTGCGCGTCTCGACGACGAATTCGCCCGGCGTGGTGCATGCGGCGGCCACGTCGTGGCCGAGCGCGGTCTGCGCTTCGGCCAGCATCGCCATCGAACGCTCGGCCCCGCCCAGGATGTGAGGGGGATAGAGCATGCCAAGGTGCAGAATGCGCATTGGTTCAGCTCCGGCCCGAGAGGCGTTGCAGCACGGCGTCGCGCGCGCGCTGATAGAGTTCGTCGTATGCCGCGGCGACGCGTGACGGCTGCAGTTCCGCGAGCAAGTCGTCGACTGCGCCCTGGCGCTCCTCTGGCAGCGCCGTTCCGGCCTCGATCGCGCGCGCCAGCGCTTGTGCGAGCGCCCCGGCGTCGCCGCTTGGCACTGTCCAGCCCGGATCGATCCGGGTAACCAGTTCGCCGATCGCGCCGCGGTCGCTGCCGATCACCCGGCATCCGGCGGCATAGGCCTCCACAGTGGTGAGCCCGAACGGTTCGTCCCAGAGCGGAACCGAGACGATGACATCCATGTTCGACAGGAACTGGTCTGCGGAGACGTACCCCTCGAAAGACACGGGCAGCCCCGACGCGAGCGCCGCGAAGCGCTGGTGGTCGCGTCCTTCGCCGGCGATGCTGAGTGTCCAACCTCGAGCGGCAAGCGTTCGGCAGGCCTGGATCAGCAGGCCCAGGCCCTTTTCTTCCACCAGACGGCCGAGGTAGCCGATCCGCAACGGCATGCCGGCGCGGCGGGGCATGCGCTCCACGGCACCGGATCGAGCGGGTAAGGGGTTCCAGATCACGCCCGTACGCTCGGCGGGGAGGTGCGCGAAAAGACCGTGCTTGCGGTGCGTGTCGAGGACGGTGCGTGAGACCGCGGCGACCGCGTCGATCCGCTTGTGCAGCGCGCGCTTGGGCAGGGACAAGGCGCGACAGGCGAGATGCCGGGGCTGGCATGCGCGCCCGTCCTTGAACAGCGCGCCGCGAATGCAGAGCAAGTCGTAGTCGTGAAGGGTGTGCACCACCGGCACGCTGCGGCGCGCGGCCTGGTCCCACACGGCGGGTGTCAGTTCGACCATGGAATGGGTGTGCAGAACGTCGGGCTGGATGTCGTCGAGAAGCGCCGCGAATTCGGAGCTAACCAGCGGGTTGAAGATCGTCGCCACCTTGTTGGCGAGGCGCACCGGCGCGGAATGGCGCGCGCTGTCGGCGATCCACAATGGATTTCGCGAAGCAAGCGGGCGGGTGATCACGTCTCCTTGCAGGCTTGCGGCGACGGGATGAGGGACGAGCGAGGTCGCGAAGACACGATGTCCATTATGGACCTGAGTTTCCGCCAGTACGGATGCAACCTTTTCCGCGCCGCCGATGGCTTGGGGTGGATAAACCGAGCTAAGGTGAAGTATCGTCAGTCGCGTCCTGCGATTTTCTGTGAGCATTATTCTTGAATTCTCTCGATGGATCAGCCGATACGATCGCGATCAACGGTCGATTTTTGACCCAGAGGGTCAGTGGAGTTCAGCGTTACAGTCGAGAGTTGCTTTCGGCGATGGATCGATTGATCCAGAATGAGCCCGATTTGCAACGGCGTGCGCGTTGGCGGTTGCTCGTGCCGCCGGGCGTGGCCGAAGGCCTGACGCTCCAGGCGATCGAGAGCGAGACGGTGGGCCGGAACCGTGGCCATGTCTGGGAGCAGCTGGACTTGGCCGGCGCGGCCAGGAACCAACGCCTCCTCAACCTGGGCAATGCCGGGCCGGTGCTCCACGGCGACAAGCTGGTGGTGATCCACGACGCCGCGGTGTTCCGGACGCCGCGCAACTTCGGCGGGCGTTATGCCCTCGTGCATCGGCTGCTGAGCCGGGCGATGGCGCGGACCGGGCGAATTGCCACCGTTTCGGAGTTCTCTCGCGGCGAGCTTTCCCAAGTTCTGGGCGTGGCCCCCAACGAGATCGCCGTGGTGCCGAACGGCTGCGACCATTTCCTCGGCCGCGACCGGGACGAGGCCGTGCTCGGCTCGCTCGGATTGAGCCCCGGGGGCTATTTCCTTTTCGTCGGCACGCCCGCTCCCAACAAGAACCTGACGGTCCTGCTCGATGCCTTTGCTCGGCTCGACCGGCCGGGCACGAAGCTGGTCGTCGCCGGCTCCCTGGATCCGGCGGTGTTCGGCGGCGCCGGTGCAGCCTCGGGCGCGGACCTGATCGTCGCGCCGGGCCGAAGTGACGCGCAAGTGGCCGCCCTCTATGCGAACGCCATCGCCCACGTTTTCCCCAGCGTCTACGAAGG